>SAMEA104404100__coassemble_116_pt1 | contig 109734 bp, 91 predicted proteins | sample SAMEA104404100__metabat2_low_PE_102 | metagenome-assembled genome bin SAMEA104404100 (sample SAMEA104404100) | Balaenoptera acutorostrata | reverse complement strand
GTATCTGAGCATCGCCGCAGGGGTTGGTTCGTCCGGAATCCCTTCAAAGCAAAACTTGAAGTGCATCAACATCTTGCCGTGCCTATACTCATAAAACCCTGTGTGATTGAGAATACTATCGCATTGTCAATGATGTGTTACAGCTGTGGGAAAGAAAAAAGGATCTGTTTGGGTGACTTCCAGTTGAGCGGGCGCATCGGGAAAGCATTATATCGTCTCTGCCGGACAGCGAGCTGTCTGGCAAAGTCCTCGAAGGAATAGAAGGTGTGGCAAGCGTAGAACTCCTCGTTGTCCTTACGGTGGCTTCGTTCCACCTTGCCATTGTGTCTGGGCGTGAAGGGACGGATCTTCTTGTGCCGAATCCCCAGCTCTGCCAATGTTTTCTCAAAGAGCGTCAGAGGCTTTTTCTTGCTGTTGCCCATTTGGTTGGTAAATTCAAATCCGTTGTCCGTCTGGATGCACTCAATGGCGTAGGGAAATTTCTCCACCACATGCCTCAGAAACTGCGTGGAGGAATAGGTGCTTTGCTCCTTGAACGCCTCCAAATAGCGGAAGCGGCTGTATTCGTCAATGAAGGTGTATTGGTAGAATTTCTCTCCGGCAGCATCTCCGACCAGACAGGCCGACGGAACATATTTCACATCGATTTGTCCCCTTTGCCCTGGATATTCCATCTTTTCATAAGGTTTTGGGACATATTTGGGGTTGGGCAGCTTGATGGGCCTTCCGTCGATGCGGCGCAGGAGCTTGTACAGGCCGGAGATGGTTCGGGTGTAGCCACGCTGCCGCAGCTTCACCCAGAACACCACAAGGCCCGCATGAGGGTTCCTGCGGCGCATATCCCTGACCAGCTTGATCTCGGCCTCTGTGTGCTGGTTGGGATGGCTGTGGGGCCGATGGGAGCCGTCTGCCAGAGATCGAACTGTTCCGTCGTATTTCTTTCGCCAGCGGTAGATGTTCTGTCTGCTGGTCTTGTAGCGGATGGCGGCGGCCGTAACGCCGTGTTTCAAAGAATATTCAATTACTGCTTGCTTAAACCGCATGTCCTGTGTTATCTTATTCATAGCGGATAGGGTGGCACCTGCCTTTCGGTTTTGTCTCGTCAACTCAACCATAGCACATGCCACTCCTATTCGCTATTCTTTTTTTCTATTTGTCACACATCATTGTAACACCTACACACAAATCAAATTATTTTTTGTGTCATAGCTTGACATTTTACGTCGGGAGTGATATATATGTAGTATCGAGTTGTGTAAGAGCCTTGTGGCACAGTTTCACGGGGACAGAAATGCAGAATTATCGATGATATTATAATACATCAGTACCGGTGTCTCATGATGAGTCTGCGGTTTATTGTATGCTATATCCGATAATAATGTTGTCCAGAGGCCTTACAGTATCGTAAGGTCTCTTTTCTTTGCTCGGACTCGAAATTTTATTATTGGAGGTCATTTTCATGACACAGAAAGAAAAAAACACAGCACAGGAAAACGTTAGTCTCATTCGGCTTGACCAGATGTATGAGTCCTTGCGTTACAACGACTACTCTGCCGAAAACGGTCTAGGTGAGATCGTTGATAACTCAGTTGAGGCAAAAGCGGCTAATATTTGGGTGGAAATCACGTCTGATAAAGTGAAAACTCCTGGTAAAAAAAAGCCTACGAATCAAATTGTCGAAATCTCTGTTACAGATGATGGATACGGCATGGATCAAGACACATTGAATCGTTGTCTGGCATTGGGAGAATCTCTTCGCACTAACCAAAAGGGAACACGTGGAATTGGACGTTTCGGTGTTGGTATGACCCTAGGCGGCATTTCTTTAGCTCGCAGGATTGAAGTATACTCTCGTGTAGATGGTGCAGATAATTTTCTGTACACTTATATTGATTTGGATGATATCCAAAAAGGAAACCTTTTGTACATTCCAACACCAGTTGCACAAGATCCTCCCACAGTACTGGCTAATAAATTGAAAAACTCCAGCGGCACAATTGTAATTCTTAAACATTGTGATCGTGTCGAAGGTGATATGGAAGGATTTGCAAATTATTTAGGAAGAACTTATCGGAAATTCATCGAACGATCTTTGAAGATTTTCCTGAACGACCAGCAGGTGTATTTACATGATCCATTGTATATGGCTGGTCCTACGAAGTTTGATGTTGAGAGCATGGAAAGTGCGGGACTGATGGAGCCTAAGGCGGAACTGCTGGACGAGTGGACGATTCCGTTAGAGATTCCAAATACTTCTAGCCAAATGGCAGAGGTCTGTGTACGAGTAAGCTTACTTCCTAAAGAATGGCGCAGCTTTGCTGGCGCTGGTGGCAGTAGTGAGGCCAAAAAACGGAAGATCCCACAAAACGAAGGCGTCTCTATTTTGCGTGCAGATCGAGAGGTGTTGTACGGCAAAGTGCCGTTTATTACTGGCGTTAGAGGCGAAGCTAAAGCACAGGATATTGACCGTTGGTGGGGCTGTGAGATTTCCTTTCCTCCCGAACTTGATGATTATTTTCAGGTTCGGTACATTAAACGAGGAGCAGAGCCTGTTCTTGCTGTTCGAGATAAGATTCGCGAAGGATTACAGCCTACTTTAAAAACTGTCCGAGACAAAATCAAACGTGAGTGGAATACCGAAAAAGGGAAAAAGAACGCAAATGACGGTTCATTCCAGCAAGCGGAGAATGCTATGGCTAGTGCTGATGCCAAGCTTCCTAAAAAGAAAAAGAGCGTGAAGTCAAGTGAAGTTGAAGATGAGGCAAAACTTGACAAGCTGGCTAATGCGGCATTAGGCGCAGAAAAAGATAATCCAGAAAAAAGAGAAAAGAAAAAGGAAGAGATTCGAAAAAAACCGTATTATGTTGCGACGGTAGATTATCCGCAATCTATCTTATTTGAGACAGAACAGTTGCGCGATAATATTACGATTAAGTTGAATGTGAACCATCCCTTCTATAAGAAAATCTTACAACCATTATGTGGAGATATTAACGACAACTGTTCTGAAGAAGATGTTGCTGTAGGTCAACAGAAACGCGACATTAAAAACGCCATTCTTTTGTTGCTGTTTTCTTATGCTCGCGCGGAGGCAATGTTCGATGACCAAGAAACGCTATTTGCGAATTTGAAGAGTAGTTGGGGAACAATCCTATCAACGGCCCTGAGTGAATATTCAAGGGAGGAGAATCTCTGATGCAAGCTACTCCTTATCGAATGACCCCAGATGTTATCCGCTGTTTAGTTGAACCGAATCATCCAGGTGCGTATATTTTGGGTGATGTTATTGACGGAGTATTCGTCTTTCGGTATGTAGGACGATCTGATCATTGCCTGCGAACTAGGCTATTGACACATCCATTTTTATATGAGTACGAATACTTCATTTTTGTGTACGCAAAGGATGCTGTTGATGCATTTGAAATTGAATGTAAATGGTGGCATGATTGCAAAAACGAGGAGATTTGGTTGCGCAATAAAATACACCCTGATTCACCATCTAAACAAGGGCTAATATGTCCTTATTGCCAATTCGCACATACTATTGTGAATTGTCTACCTTTGAAAAAAGCATCTTAACTGATATGTAATGACCTTTGTCAAGAGGCAGTTTGACCCCGTGACAGAAATCACCACAGATATTTTGTTGTGCGGAAGGTATCCTGAAAGAGTCCTGGGCATCAGTTCCCGGCATTGGCCACTCTGATATACGTGGATTGGTTACCTACAGGTCAATGGTCCGCCGTGAGCGCTACCGTCTAAAGGCGTGGATCACACTGTGCCAACATAGTTAACTCGTAGATCGCTCGAACCTCGAAAAGAGCAGAACTCCTTCAGGACGCCTTCCGTCATGAATTGTTTCGGCTGTCATGCAGCCCTTGGCTTTCTCATAACTGCAGTGGGATGGCAATATCAAGGCCGAAGCCGCTGGAGGCGGTGCGAAGCAGCCTTGAGATTGTCAGCACAGTGCAGTACTTCATGCGACGTTTCCGGTCATCATGCCCCAGATAAAGCAGGCCAGCTCCCTTGCCACTGCAGTTTTTGCCACATTGGAACGTTTACTCTGAGACAGAACCATCTTGTAGTACTTTCTACGGAGCCTTTCGTTGGCCCGGTCCGCATAGGCAATGGTCTCCGGTGAATTTCCTTCCTGCCGCTTTTTGAGAGCAATGGATTTGTAGCCCACCTGTCCTCGTGTAAAGATCTGTGCAGCTTCCACCAACAGCCTCCTTATGTGGGTGTTACCTGCTTTCGTAATGCCAAGACGGTTTTGAGATTTGCCGCTGGAGTCTTCTCCAGGGACCAACCCCAGATAGGCTGCAAACCGCTGTGCTGTGGGGAAGCGATGGAAATCACCCACTTCTACAATCGTTGCCAGGGCGGTCTGAGTCTTGATGCCAATAAAGCAGGAAAGCTTCTTCACAGACTCCTGGTAGGCTTCCTGTGCTGACAGTTCCTCGATTCGTCGATCCAGACGCTCCAGCTTGTCTGTAAGGGTACGGTAGCTCAGAAGATACTCAGACAGGATCTCTCCATACAGTCCTTCCGGTTTCAGGTCATTCAGCCAAGCCCGATGGGCATTGGTCCAGTGATTCTTTGTAGCGGAGTAGACATAGCCATGCCGCAGACAGAATGCAAGGATTTGCTGCTTGACCTTTTTCAGCGCAAGCTTATGGTCATCCCGCATGCGAATGAATTCCTTGATCTGCTCATCCTGCTCAGTTGGAATATGAACGGGACGGTAAGTATGGTAAGCCAGGCATTTTGCAATGAGCGCTGCGTCACGCTTATCTGTTTTGATCGTATTTTTCCCGGGTTTCATCATGGTGGTGGGAGCCAGAATGACGCACTTGATATCAAACTTCGTGAGCTGGTGATACAGCGTAAAACCCAAACAGCCCGCTTCATAGCCGCATACAAAATCTATATCGTTGCCAACGATGTCCCGTAGAGACATCAGATATTTGAGAACCTGATTATAGTCAGCCTCCATTTTCTGAGTTGCAAACACCCGATCCTGCTGCATATCGTAGCAGCAAAGTGTAAAAGTTTCTTTGTGGACATCCATTCCGACGAAAAGTGTGTTATAATACATTTGTAATGACCTCCATTTGTATGCGGTAATCCCTGTTCTTGTAGTCGTTGACACCTACATTATACAGGTAAATCCACGATCTTACAAACTGGGGGTCATTACATATTGTCTATACAAAAAGGGCCTGTTGCAAAAGAGGCCACAAAAAAAGACGAGTAAGTTTCCCCGAAAGGGGTTGACTACTCGTCTTCTTTTGCGTTAAGATTAAGTTGTTCATGCAAAACCTAACACTTAGCCGGTTTACCGCATTTGGGCGAAATGGTCAACTGGTATGATCACTGAATTCTGAAATTTTATTACCGGAGAACGCACCGGTCCGACTGACAAGGCTCCAGCTTGAGGAACTGGATTACAGCAAACTGTATGCAGCCTATTCGTCCAGAGGACGGAAATCGAAAGTCGATCCATCGGTACTGTTTCAGGTAATTGCCTACGCCTACCAATGCGGCATCTACTCGTCCCGTAAAATCGAGGAGGCCTGCCGCTACCGGATAGACTTTCTGTGGCTGCTGGACGGTCAGAATGAAAAAAGGCCTGCCGCAGAATTTGCATTCTGCGACAGACCCTTTTTACTTATGCCGTGACAGTCTCATGGCCTCCACCTGGAAGCTCACCTGATTGATGCCGAAGATCAGCATCATCAGGGCCATGGGCAGAGCGCCCAGGTCAAGCAGATTCCCCAGCACCACCAACAACACCCAAAGGAAAATGCAGGAGCCGTTGACCACGGAGAAGGCTTTATAAGCTGCCTGACCGATCTGACGGTGCTCGTTTTCATCGCAGCTGTCCATCCATTTCTTGTGGAACTTCATGTCGTAGACGCTGCCCTTCTTCTCGGGATTCATCTTCCGGGTCAGGTCCACGGTCTTCTGCTGCAGGATGATGCAGGAGGCCATGGCAGCCAGGAAACCCGCCAGGCCCAGGATTGCATGACCCTGGCTCTCTGCCCCCAGCAGCTGGAGGAAGCCCTCCAGGGTAAAGGCCAGCACCAGATGGATACTGGTGAGCATCAGCACCCAGGAAAGCTTCCACTCAGCCAGCTCCATGTGGGCCTCGTCCTCCCCGTCCCAGGTGGTGAACTGCTGCTTTGCCTTCCGGTAGAGGAGGAGCTCTGCGGCAGTGAAGCCCAGGGCCAGGATCCACTGGGTCCAGGGGACGATCTGCACCAGAACGCCGCTGACGGATTCCTTGATCTTCTCCGGAGAGGCCAGACCTCCCAGATATCCCATAGATGCCCCCACCAGAGCGCCGGTGACCATGCAGATCAGCATAACGCCGAAGAATTTCGGCAGGGCCCTGCGGTTGTCGGATTTTTCTCTCTTATTCATGTTCGTTCTCCTCAAATTCAAAAATGTCCTCCACGGTGACGCCGCAGAGCTTTGCAAGCTTCAGTGCCAAGGTAACCGAGGGGGAATAATCTCCCCGTTCAATCTGGCTGATGGTCTGACGGGAAACCCCCGCCAGACGCCCCATCTCCTGCTGGTTGACCCCCAGTCGGGCACGATACTCTTTCAGATGGTTGTATAGTGGCATACCGCCCCTCCTTATCTGTTTTCCTTGTCATTATGACAACTTTCCTTGTCACGCCTTCAGTATAACATTGACAAGGATTCTTGTCAACATGGAATTTCAGAAATTTTTCACCCTCGGTTTTCTTTGCTATAATGGATCTATCTCAGAGATCAGAGGAAGCATCCATGAGGATTTCAAAGCGATTGCTGTTAAAAAAGAGAGGGTTGGTTTTATTTTGAGAGCGTTACCATTTCTGTCCCTAGAAAGCAGCGTACCGGGGCGCCCCAGAGGGGTGCCCCGGTACACCGGAACTGTTAGATATATTTTGAGATAGTTAACACTCACATTGTATCAATTTCAAAATTCAGCATGGCTCAGTACCCTGAGAACCTGCGTCAGAATCTCCGGCCCTGCATCGGAAATTTCCACGGTGCCGGCTTTCATGGTGATGCGTGCCTGCGTATGAAAATCCTGTTTCGGTGCCAGAGGCACCTCGGCCAGGGTTACCTCCTGCATCTGTTCCAATGTGGTGCGGGCTATCTGACGGATCTTCCGCAGCCGATAATAGTAGGCGTTCTCTGAAACACCGTTTTCTGCACACCAGCTTTTCACACGGAGACCGCTGGCTTTCTGCTGCTGGATCATGCCGCCCCAGACCTTCAGCTGGTATTCCTGCTTTACTTCGCTTGATTTCACTTGAATCCCTCCACTTGAATATCTTGAAAAACTGTAATTCAAGTTTTTCAAGTGGCTCTATTGTCGCACATTCAAGAAAAACTGGCGAGGTACGCATGGTTCGGCGTTTACTGACATACATCCTTTCATATACAGAATCCTATCCCTAACCCATCCCATTAGCTGAAAGTAGCGGGTGGACGCAAGAGTGCCGGAAAGCGCCGGAGAAGCGGAGGGCGCTCCGCTCCTCCTGTGAGCAGCGGGGCTTGCAATTCCGAACGAATCTGCTATAATCACAAACAGGGTGGGACGAGCTTGAAGCCTAGGGGAAAGTCTCTGTGGACAATCCCGGGGATCTGCCGAGCATGGCCGGAGCGCTCTCAGCCAAATCTGTCTGGGTCAAATCAAGGAGTTTGGGCATATGAAGAACTTTGATCTTTCGCATTTTTTGGGATGCTGTGTGATTGGGGCCAGCATCGTGGCCGCAGGGTGGCTGATCGGCAGGGAACTGCCCGAAACGCCCCATATCCCCTCCAATCTATCTGTCACTTCTTCGGGATTTCGGGAAAAGGACGAATCTTTTGGCAAGTATCTTTCAGAATATGAGGTCGCCGCATACCTCAGCATCACCGACGAGGATGTGGAGCTTCTGCTGTCTCAGGGAGAGCTGGAGGGAACCTATTTTTCGGCAGGCAGCAGCCGGATGTTCAGCCGGGAAAAGCTGGATGAATGGGTGGAAAACCGACTCGGGTAAGGCCTGCCCGATACAGAACTCAAAAACCAAACGCACCGTTTCCGAGGAAACGGTGCGTTTTTTCAGGGAGATTCAGGGCTCCTCCAGCTGGGCCAGAAGCGCCTCGGGAGAAAGGGGATTGCCCACCAATTCGATTCGCTTCAGCTTGTGCAGTCCCTTCAGCGGGGTTAGATCCCGGATTTGATTGTTCCGCAGATCCAGATATTCCAGCTCCTGCATCTGGGCCAGAGGCCATAGATCGGAAATGAGATTGCTTTCCAGATAAACCCCCTTCAGCTGCCGCAGAGTTGCCAGCGCCGTCAGGTCGAAGACTTGGGCGGAAAGTCCCAGCGTTTCCAGCTGCGTCAGCTCCTCCAGAGCGGAGAGATCGGAGAAGCTGCCGATGAGATAGAGGTAGCGAAGCCCATGGAGGGGCTGGAGGAAGCTCAAATCCTCCCCGACCCCGTTCAGAACCAGTGTATCAAGATTGGTGAGCCGGGATAGGGGACTGCAATCCAGAGGGGCCGTCCCATCCAGATACAGCTCGGTGAGCCGGGTCAACTGGCCCAGCGGCGAAATATCCCGGAGGTCACAGCCCTGAATCCGCAGGTGCCGCAGCTGCGTCAGCTGTCCCAGAGGGGAGAGGTCGGAAATCGGCGTCTGACACAGCTCCAGCCATTCCAGCTTGGGGAGCTGGGCCAATGGGGTCAGGTCGGAAATCTTGGAGTAATTCAGATTCAGGACTTGCAGGTTGGGAAAATGAACCAGAGCGGAAAAATCGCTGCTTTGCACACAGGTGAGATCCAGCTCGGTCATGGCCCTCAGATCCGGAAGGGAAAGCTGGGATGGATCCTTGTCCAGCTGGAGGGCCACGGCCTCCAGAATCGGCTGGGGCAGCAGCTGGGCGGCCTCGCCTTGGGAACCGGAGGGCTGAGAGGGAGGTGCTGTCTCCGGCCCCGTCGCCGGAACGGATGCAGGCGCCCCATCCGGCAGGGTCTGGGGCGGTGCATCGGTGGGGCGGGAGGGGGTTCCCTCCAACCGAGGCTCCGTGGCTTCGGTCAGCCCGGGCAGCGGTTCCTCAGCGGGCGGGACAGGCTCCTTGGGATTGACGGCGCAGGCCACCAAAACGGCGGCGCAGACCACGGCACAGAGAACCGTGACCAGAGCCTTGGGTCGGTGCCAGTGGAGGGCATTTCGGATGCGGCGCTTGACGCTGTGTTCTCCGAAGGCCAGCGGTGTTCCCAGAGGAAAGCGCCGATTGGCGGCGAAGGACAGCAGGAGCCGGATCCCCAGCACCGCCAGAATGACCCAGAAGCCGGTGAGGCTCATGGTGAAAACCGTTTCAAAGGCTGCGGTCAGATGGCTCATTTCGATCCCTCCTCGTGGGCTTGGATGAGCTGATACAGCTCCTGTGCCTCCTGACGGGACAGGGGCTTTTCCCCCAGAAAGGCGCAGAGAAACCGGGGAAGAGAGCCGGAAAATTTCTGCTCCACAAACTGGGTGCTTTCCATGGCCATGGCCTGAGACTGGGGAATCAGCGCCCGAACCAGAGAATCCCGATTTTCCACCAGGCCCTTTTCGGCGGTCTTTTTCAGCATGGTGTAGACCGTGGATTTTTTCCAGCCCAGCGCCTCCCGGCACAGTCCCACCAGCTCCCCGGAGGAAACCGGCTCGTTGGCCCAGATGATTTCCATGAAGCGATAGTCGCTTTCGCATAGCTGTTTATATTCCATTGCAGCATCCTCCTTGTGGTCTACTTTTGTAGACCGCCTTTCTGCTTTTAGTCTACAACCATAGACCACCCCTGTCAAGGGGCAGATTTCCTAAAATTTCCCCGGATTTTTTGGAAAAAAGGACAGAAAGATCCCCGTCCTTGGGGGAGGACGGGGAAATGGGATCAATCGCAGGCGTTAAACTGCCGTCTGGCATAGATGCGGGCCAGACCGCCCTCGCTGGTTTCCCGGAAGCGGGAATTGAGGTTGATGCCTGTCTCGTGCATGGCACGGCAGACCATATCGTAGCTGATGTTTCGGCTGCCGCAGAGGAAGTAGCTGAGATTGCAGGCATTCATGGCCCGGACGGCGGCAACGGCATTGCGCTCGATGCAGGGGATCTGCACCAGACCGCAGATGGGGTCGCAGGTCAGACCCAGATGATGCTCCATGGCCACCTCGGCGGCATATTCCACCTGATCCAGATTCAGGCCGTACAGCTCGGCGGCTGCGGCGGCGGCCATGGAACAGGCGGTACCCACCTCGGCCTGACAGCCGCACTCCGCACCGGAGATGGAGGCATTGCGCTTGGTCAGAGAGCCGATGACACCGGCACAGGCCAGACCCCGGCAGATCTCCTCGTCGGAGAGGCGGCGGGTCTGCTGAATATAATAGAGAACGGCAGGCACCACGCCGCAGGCACCGCAGGTGGGAGCGGTGACGATGCGGCCATTGTCCGCATTCTGCTCGGCCACGGCGTAGGCATAGGAGCAGATGAGCTGGAATTCCTTCAGCTGCGGCACATGGTCGGGACAGTGGCTTTCATAGAGGAATTTGGCCTTGCGCTGGACATTCAGCCCACCGGGCAGGGTTCCCGTAGCGCTCAGACCCTCCTGAATGGCATTTTTCATCACCTGCCACACATCCATGAGGAAGGGCCAGATCTCCGCACCTTCGTTCAGCTCCACATAGTCGGAGAGCCTCTCGATATAGCGCCAGTGGCAGAAGTCGCTGACTTCGGCAAAGGAATTTTCCAGATAGACCTCGGGGGATTCCAGCTGCTGCTGACCGGGGGCACGGATGTCACCGCCGCCGATGGATTCCACCCGCATGGTGCCGATCTGCTCCTCGCCCCGATAGGCGATGAAGTCCAGCGTATTGGGATGGGACTGCTCCAGCCGCTCCTTGGAGAATACGATCTCCGTGGGGATGGGGGCCATGGTGCTTAAAAGCACCCGGTCGGTGCCGTGGCCCACACCGGTTTTGCTGAGGGAGCCGTAGAGAATGACTTGGAACCGGTCTGCGTCGGGATACTTCTCCCGAAAGACCTTGGCAGCCCGCTCCGGGCCCATGGTGTGGGAGGAGGAGGGGCCGATGCCGATTTTATAGATGTCACGGATGGATTTCATAGCGCTACCAGCCTTTATCTTAGTATTGACCTTTTCAGTATACCAAATCCCTCCCCAAAATACAATGGCCCCGGAGGAAAAGCTCCGGGAGATTTTTCGGCGGAATTTCCGGGAAAGCTTCGGAAGAATGGGAAAAAGGACTGTACGAGCCTTGACAGGTGTGATACAATGTATCATACGAAAATATTTAATTTTCCTGAGAGGATGAAAATTTTATGGCAAAAGATAAGAAGGTAGAGCAGATCACCGATATGGAGGTGGATTTCGCTCAGTGGTTTACCGATGTGTGCAAAAAGGCACAGCTCATCGACTATTCCTCCATCAAGGGCGTGTTCATCTATCGTCCCTATGGCTATGCCATCTGGGAAAATATGATGCACATTCTGGATCAGGAGTTCAAGAAAAACGGCGTGGAAAATGTCTATATGCCCATGCTGATTCCCGAGAGCCTGCTCCAGAAGGAGAAGGATCATGTGGAGGGCTTTGCCCCCGAGTGCGCTTGGGTCACCCACGGCGGCAATGACCGTCTGGAGGAGCGCTATGCCATCCGGCCCACCTCCGAGACCCTGTTCTGTGAGCATTTCGCCAATGTGCTGCAATCCCATCGGGATCTGCCCATGAAGTATAACCAGTGGTGCAGTGTGCTGCGCTGGGAGAAAACCTCCCGTCCCTTCCTGCGGCACAGAGAGTTCCTGTGGCAGGAGGGCCACACCATCCATGCCACCGCCGAGGAGGCACAGGCGTTCACCGAGACCATGCTGAATGTCTACGGCGATTTCTGTGAGCAGGTGCTGGCCATGCCCGTGACCCGGGGCCAGAAAACCGAAAAGGAAAAGTTCAACGGCGCCGAGGCGACCTACACCATCGAGTGCATGATGCACGACCGCAAGGCCCTTCAGGCCGGTACCTCCCATTATTTCGGTGATGGCTTCGCCAAGGCCTTCCACATCGAATTCACCGACAAGAACAACCAGAGAACCACCCCCTTCGAGACTTCCTGGGGCGTTTCCACCCGGCTCATCGGCGGCATCATCATGACCCACGGCGACAACAACGGTCTGGTTCTGCCTCCTCTGGTGGCTCCCGTTCAGGTGGTGATCCTGCCTGTGGCCCAGCATAAGCCCGGTGTTCTGGAGGCCGGTGCGGAGATCCGCAGCCGCCTGATCGCCGCCGGTCTGCGCTGCAAGCTGGATGACAGCGACAACTCCATGGGCTGGAAGTGCGCCGAGTACGAGATGAAGGGTGTGCCTCTGCGTGTGGAGTGCGGCCCCAGAGATCTGGAAAAGGGCGAGTGCGTTCTGGTGCGCCGGACTGACCGGGAAAAGGTGGTCTGCAAGCTGGAGGAGCTGGAGACCGCCGTGCAGGAGCAGCTCAAGGTGGTTCAGCAGCAGATGTTCGACAAGGCCAAGCGCAATCTGGACGAGCATATCTACGAGGCCCACTCTCTGGAGGAGGCCAAGTCCTTGCAGGAGGCCAATGGCGGCTACATCAAGACCATGTGGTGCGGCGACGAAGCCTGCGAAATGAAGATGAAGGAAGTGGCCGGAATGTCTTCCCGGTGCATCCCCTTTGCACAGGAGCATCTGGACGATGTCTGTCCCATCTGCGGCAAGCCTGCCAAGAAGATGGTCTACTGGGGCGTGGCTTACTAAATCTTCCCAAAAGAAAAGCCGAAAAGCCCACCCCCGAGGATCCCGGGTGATCGTCTATTGATTCCATAAAAAACCCCCGAAAGCAGCTGCTTTCGGGGGTTTTGTGGAAAAATTACATTTTTTCCGGGGCTTCAAAGCCCAGAATGTGGATACAGGCCTCCAGAATGTTCTTAGCGAGGCCCACGGCGGCGATATAACCGGCCTTCTTCTGAGCGTCCTCCTCACCCAGAATCCGAGTCTCGTGGTAGAACTTGTTGACCGCACCTGCCAGCTCATAGATATAGGCGCAGATGAGGTTGGGGGCAGACGCCTTGAGGGCGGCTTCCAGCGTGGGGGCGAATTTGGTCACGGAGCGCATCAGATCCTTCTGGCTGTCATTCACCGGGGCCAGAATGGGCAGATGCTCCCAAGCGCCGAACTTGTTCAGGATGGACTTGACCCGGACGATGGTGTAGAGGATGTAGGGGCCGGTGTTGCCCTCGAAAGCGGCAAAGCGATCCAGATCAAAGATATAATCCTTGGTGGGCTGGTTGCTGAGATCGCCGTACTTGAGGGCGGCCATGGCGATTTTGGCAGTGGTGGCCTCCACCTCGTCGTCGGAGACGATCCGGTTCTCCACCACCTTGGCCCGGACGAAATCGGTCATGTCGGAAACCAGGGTTTCCAGCCGCATTACGCCGCCGTCCCGGGTCTTGAAGGGCTTGCCGTCGGCACCGTTCATGGTACCGAAGCCCACGTGCTCCAGCTCGGTTTCGGGAGCCACGATCTGGGCCTTTCTGGCGGCCCGGAATACCTGCTCAAAATGCAGGGACTGGCGCTTGTCGGTGAGATAGAGAATCTTGTCGGGATGGAAGTCCTGCATCCGCTGCACCATGGTGGCCAGATCGGTGGTGGCATAGATGGAGGCGCCGTCGGACTTGACCAGAATACAGGGGGGGACTTCCTTCTTGTCGGTTTCCTCGGCCACGGGCATGACCCATGCGCCCTCGGATTCCACCAGCAGGTTCTTGGCTCTCATATCCGCCAGCATGGGGGGGATATAGGGATCGGCGTCGGATTCGCCCAGCCAGGACTCGAAATGGACATCGAGGTGATTGTAGTTTCTCTTGAGATCTGCCACGGAGATGTTGAGAATATGGTTCCAGATGGCCCGATAGCCGGGGCGGCCCTGCTGTAACTCAAAGGTGGCGGTGTGGGCCTTTTCGGCAAAGGCCGGATCCTCCTTCTTTTTGGCGGAGGCGGTGGGGTAGATCTCCTCCAGCTCGGAGATGGTGAAGGGAGGCTCAGTGGGGTAACCCTCGGTGATGGCGGCGTCGAAATAGGGCAGATCGGGCTGACGCTCCTGAAGCTCTGCGATAATCAGGCCCATTTGCAGGCCCCAGTCGCCCAGATGGATGTCACCGATGGCCTGATAGCCGAAGTACTGATACAGCCGCTTCAGGCTCTCACCGATGATGGCGGAGCGGAGGTGGCCGATGTGCAGGGGCTTGGCCACATTGGGGCCGCCGTAGTCCACCACGATGGTCTTGCCCTCGCCGGTCTTGTCCAGACCGTAGGCGGGAGCGGTACGCATTTCCTCCAGATACTTCTGAAGGAACACCCCGGAGACCTTGAGGTTGATGAAACCGGGCATGACGGCCTCCACCAGATCATAGTCGGAGGCATCCAGCTGCTCGACCACGGCGTTGGCGATCTTGATGGGAGCGCACTTGTAGGTCTTGGCAGCGGCCAGAGCGCCGTTGCACTGGTATTCGCACAGGTCGGGACGGTTGGAAACCGTCACCCGGCCAAAGGAGGCGTCGTAGCCGGCGTCTTGGAAGGCTTTCGCCATTTTATGGGAAATCAGATCCAGAATCTTTTCCATTCTGTCATCCTCCTTAGGAATGTTTCTCGGCATCCAGTCTGGCGAGGTAGTCGTCATAGGTGCCGTAGTAGTCTACGATGGAGCCGTCGGGCTGGAAGGCAATGACCCGGTTACAGACGGACTGGAGCATCTCATGGTCATGGGAGGCCAGCAGCACCACGCCGGAGAAGGACTCCAGACCCTTGTTGACGGCCTGAATGGATTCCATGTCCAGATGGTTGGTGGGCTGGTCCAGCAGCACCACATTGGCCCCGGAGAGCATCATCTTGGAGAGCATACACCGAACCTTCTCACCGCCGGAGAGAACTTCCACGCTCTTGAACACATCCTCGCCGCCGAACAGCATCCGTCCCAAAAAGCCCCGCAGATACACATCGTCCTTCTTGGCGGAGTATTCCCGGAGCCAGTCCACCAGCTCGCACTTGTTGCCGGCGAAATAGGCGGTGTTGTCCTTGGGCAGATAGCTCCGGGAGGTGGAAACACCCCACTTGATGGAGCCTTCATCCGGCTCCAGCTCGCCCATGAGGACTTGGAACAGAGCGGTCTGGGCCAGCTCATTTTCGCCTACGAAGGCGATTTTATCCGTGCGGTTGACGGAGAAATAGACCTTATCCAGCAGCTTCTGGCCGTCCACGGTGACGGAAATATCCTTGACGGTCAGCACATCCTTACCCAGCTCCCGCTCGGGCATGAAGCCCACGAAGGGATAGCGCCGGGTAGAGCAGGGCATTTCCTCCACGGTGAGCTTGTCGAGAAGCTTTCTTCTGGCGGTGGCCTGCTTGGCCTTGGCCTTGTTGGCGGAGAAGCGCTGGATGAACAGCTGCAATTCCTCGATCTTTTCCTGATTGCGCTTGTTCTTGTTCTTCAGCATGGCCTGAACCAGCTGAGAGGACTCGTACCAGAAGTCGTAGTTGCCCACATACATCTTGATCTTGCCGTAGTCGATGTCCACGGTATGGGTGCAGACGGTATTGAGGAAGTGGCGGTCATGGGAGACGGCGATGACCATGCCGGGGAAGTCCAGCAGGAAATCCTCCAGCCAGTTGATGGCCTCAATGTCCAGATTGTTGGTAGGCTCGTCCAGCATGACGATGTCCGGATCGCCGAACAGGGCCTGGGCCAGCAGAACCTTGACCTTGAGCCGGGGATCGGTGGTGGCCATCAGGTCGTAGTGCAGCTCGGTGCCGATGCCCAGACCCTGAAGCAGACGGGAAGCGTCGGATTCGGCCTCCCAGCCGTTCATATCGGCAAATTCAGCCTCCAGATCGGCGGCTCTCAGGCCGTCCTCGTCGGAAAAGTCGGGCTTTTCGTAGATGGCGTCCTTTTCCTTCATCACTTCATAGAGGTGCTGGTTGCCCATGATGACGGTTTCGATGATGGTGTGGTCATCGTAGGCGTTCTGGTTCTGCTTCAGAACGGACACCCGCTTGTCGGGATCCACGGTGACGGAGCCGGAGGTGGAATCCAGCTCACCGGTGAGGATGCGCAGGAAGGTGGATTTACCGGCACCGTTGGCGCCGATGATGCCGTAGCAGTTCCCCGGCAGGAATTGCAGGTCCACGTGCTGGAACAGCCACTGACCGCCGAACTGCATACCCAAATTGCTGACTGTAATCATTCGTTACTCCTTCTCGATACAAGAATCGTTGTTTCTAATAAAAAAATATGGGTTTTCCCCATACACATAGCTATACATTCTAATAGTATCATAAAATTATGAATAATCAAAGAACTTTTTTCTTGGGGGTTGATTTTTCCCGGGGAAGTGGTATGATATTAGCACTCGAACATAAAGAGTGCTAAAATTTGAAAGGATGCGAAACAGCACGATGGAACAACATGAATTTAAAGCAGAATCAAAAAGACTTCTGGATCTCATGATCCATTCTATTTATACACATCAGGAGATCTTCCTCCGGGAGATCCTCTCCAATGCCTCCGACGCCATTGATAAGCTGGCCTATACCGCTCTGACCGACGAGAAGGTGGGCCTCAGCCGGGAGGATTTCAAGATCCTCATCACCCGGGATCCGGAGCATCGCCTGCTGACCGTCTCCGATAACGGCATCGGCATGAGCCGGGAGGAGCTGGAGGAGAATCTGGGTACCATCTGCAAGTCCGGCTCTCTGAACTTCAAGCAGAACATGGACAAGAACGAGGCCGTGGACATCATCGGCCAGTTCGGCGTGGGCTTCTACTCCGCCTTCATGGTGGCCTCCGAGGTCAGCGTCATCTCCAAGAAGTACGGCGAGGACACCGCATGGAAGTGGACTTCCAACGGCACCGACGGCTACACCATCGAGCAGGCGCAGAAGGAGGCCCCCGGCACCGATGTGATTATGACCATCCGGGAGGACAGCGAGGAGGAGAAGTTCTCCGAGTTCCTGGAGGAGTACCAGATCCGCAATCTCATCCACAAGTATTCCGACTACATCCGCTATCCCATCCGCATGGAGGTCACCAAGTCCCGGATGAAGGAGGGCTGCGACGAGGAAAAGCCCGAGTATGAGGACTATCAGGAGCTGGAGACCCTCAACTCCATGGTGCCTATCTGGCAGAGAAACAAGAAGGATGTCACCGAGGAGGAGTACGAGGGCTTCTATCGGGAGAAGTTCTACGATTATAACAAGCCCCTGCGAACCATCCACATGAGCGCCGAGGGCATGGTGAGCTATAAGGCCCTGCTGTATCTGCCCTCCAAGGCTCCCTTCGATTTCTACACCAAGGACTACAAGGCCGGCCTCCAGCTCTATTCCTCCGGTGTGATGATTATGGAGAACTGTGAGGATCTGCTGCCGGATCACTTCCGCTTTGTCCGGGGCGTGGTGGACAGTCAGGATCTGAGCCTGAACATCAGCCGGGAAATGCTCCAGCACAACCGCCAGCTCACCATCATCGCCAAGAATCTGGAAAAGAAGATCAAGTCCGAGCTGCTGGATCTGCAGAAGAACGACCGGGAGAAGTACGAGGAATTCTACGGCGTCTTTGGCCGTCAGCTCAAGTACGGCACCGTTTCCGAGTACGGCGCTCACAAGGAGGCCTGTCAGGATCTGCTGCTGTTCTACTCCGCCAAGGAGCATAAGCTGGTCACCCTCAAGGAGTATGTGGAGGCCATGGCCGAGGGTCAGGAGAAGATCTACTTCGCTCCCGGCGAGAACACCGACCGTCTGGGCAAGCTGCCTCAGGTGGAGACGCTGCTGAAGCGGGGCTATGATGTGCTGCTGTTCAGCGAGGATGTGGACGAATTCATCCCCCAGACCCTGATGACCTATCAGGAGAAGCAGTTCTGCAATGTGCTGACCGAGGATCTGGGCCTCCAGACCGAGGAGGAAAAGGAAGCCGCCAAGAAGAAGGCCGAGGATCTCAAGGATATCCTGACCTTCGTGCAGGAGAAGCTGGGCGACGCCGTCAAGGAGGTGCGCCTCAGCGACAACCTGGGCGACCATCCCGTTTCCCTGATCCCCGAGGCCGGTATGAGCTTCGAGATGGAGAAGTATATGAAGAAGGCCAACCCGGAGTTTGCCTACCCCGTGGGCCGGGTGCTGGAGCTGAACCCCGAGCATGAGGCCGTCAAGGCCATGCAGGCAGCAGTCACCGACCAGCCCGAAAAGGCCGCAGACTATGCAAAGCTCCTCTATGCCCAGGCAGAGCTGATGGCAGACCTGCCGCTGGAGGATCCCATCGCCTACACCCAGCTGGTGTGCAGACTGATGAAATAATCCCTTACATTCGGAAAGAGCGGGGCAGAGGCTCCGCTCTTTTTGGTTGCGCATGGGGGCAGAATGTGATATAAAAGAGAAAAAGAAGGGAAGTGCAGAATATGTATGATTTTTACGGGATTTTTCCGCCGCTGTACAGCATGGGGATCCTGACCGTCGGGGTGATCGGCATTCTTTTTATGGTGGTCTTGGCGGTGAAGCTGGCGCTGTTCCTGCTCAGAGCCTTCGGCTTTTATCAGCTGGCCCGCCGTCGGGGGATCCACAATCCGTGGCTGAGCTGGTTCCCGCTGGGACGGGATTGGATCCGGGGCAGCCTTTCGGATCAGTACCAATATCTCACCATGGGGAAAAATTCCAATCGGCGGATGGTGCTTCTGCTGGCGGCGCTGGCCTCCGGCGTGGTTCAGACCACCGTGCTGGGGATTTCCTTCCTGAATCTGTCCAACTCGCTGGCCGGAGCCCATGGGATGCACCATATGCTGCGGCTCGGCTCTCTGGCCGGACTGTGGGGGTTCCTCTCTCTGGTGGTGGGGGCCATTCGGCTGGTGTATCATCACCTGTCCATGTATGATGTGTACCGCTCCTGCGATTCCAGCTGCAATGTGGTGATGCTGGTGATGGGAATTTTCCTTCCGTTTTTGGAGCCGTTCTTTGTGTTCTTCTCCCGGAACAAGGACGAGGGGATGCCCCCTCGCCGGGACAGACCCTATGGGACGGCCCAGCAGCCCTATGGCACACAGACAGGCCCGGTGGATGCTCGGTATGAATCCCCCCGGGACCCGGAACAGGTCTGAAATCCCCCGGATCGGGAAACAGAAACAGCAGGGAGAACCCCGGAAGATTCAAAGAAACGGCGTGACCGCATGGCGGTCACGCCGTTTTCAGATTTTTGGAGAGGAAGGGATTGGGAGGAAGGCTTCCTTTTCTTCCCGCTCTTCCGCCTGTTCTCTGTCACAGCCCCAAAAATCAGCGGCTGCTTCGCATGAGCAGGGGCTTTTCCATATGCTTATAGAGCAGCAGGGTCAGCACGGAGATCATCAGACCCTTGACCAGATTCAGAGGCGCCACACATAGAGCCGCCAGAGAATAGACATCGGTGATGGAGCTGTGGATTTTGGCGCCCATGCCCACAATGGCCTCGATGGGCAGCTGATAGAGCTGGGAGAATTTGGGGATCAGGTAGACCGCATTGAAGGCAGTGCCGAACACGGTCATCACCACCGTACCCAGAACCATGCCCCAGATGGCGGTTTGCTTGGACTTGCGGCTGTGATAGAGGATGACCGCAGGCAGAACGAAGGTACAGCCCACCACAAAATTGGCCAGATCGCCCACAAAGGCGGTGGTGGTGCTTTTGAACAGGATCTTGATGACCACCTTCAGCGCCATACAGAGGATCCCGGCAGACGGCCCCAGAAAGAAGCCGCAGAACATGACGGGGACTTCGGAAAAGTCCAGCTTATAGAAGGGGGGAGCCAGAAAGGGCAGGGGAAAGTCGATCATGTACAGCACACCGGAGATGGCGGCGCACATACCGATGGTGCTCACCCGGCGGGCCGGCGTCATTACCCGGCGGGAGGGCAGGAAGCGCTCCGAAAGCTTGGCCAGCAGGATCATGGCGGCGGTAACGGCCACGCACATGAGCAGAAAGCTTCCGTTTTGTCTGATTTGTTCCAGTAGATCTTGCATATTTCTCACCTCATCATAGAATAAAAGCGCCCCGAGAATTCTCTCAGGACGCCGAAAAATATGCAGCAGTGCAAAAAACGCAATGATGCCTGTTCTCTTCTTCCATCCAGACTTTACTGTCGGTTTCGGAGTTACACCGAATCTGCGCCGAGGCGCTCGCGGACTTTACCGCCGGTCGGGAATTTCACCCTGCCCTGAAGAAATCTCTGTTCACTTTGTACCGCTAGGATAGCAGAGAATCCCTCTCTTGTCAAGTCCTGCCGAATATGATAAAATAGGAGTGCAAATTGGCCTGTGCCGCTCAGGGCGCCAAGCCCCGGATCTTCCCCTCCGGGGAGGGGTCGGTGATGTCGCCGCCCACCAGCTGGTTCTTGTAGACCAGCAGGGTGGCCCGGACGGGCTGGGCCGCATCGGGGAAATTCTCGATCTCATAGACATAGCGCATGACATTTTTCCCGGCCAGACGGCTCAGGTCGAAGCCCTGACTTTTCTGAAGCTCGTTGTACCGGGTGAACACCTCGCCCCCCTCCCGGGGGATCCGAAGCTGCATGGCCTCCGCAGGCTTGTCCGACACCTTCCAGCCCAGCTGCTCCAGATAGCGGACTCGGGCCTCGTTGGATTCTGCGGCGATGGGAGTCGGTTCAGCGGCGGTGGGCTGGGCCTGTGGCCGGGTCAGGACGAATACCAGACCGGCGATGATGGCGGCGATTCCGACCACGGCGGCACAGAGCCGACGCCTGCTGACCTTGGCGGTCATCATAAACATAAAAATCCCTCCTGTTTGCATCGATGGATGGTACACCCTATTCCGAGGCGGCGGAGGTTAGAACGGAGGAACCATGGTTCGACTGGATAAATTTCTCACAGAGGCCGGGGCCGGCACCCGCAGTCAGGTCAAGAGCATCCTGAAAACAGGCCGGGTGGCGGTGGACGGCTGTCCCCAGCGGGACGGGAGCTGCAAGGTGGATCCGGCGGCGCAGGTCATCACACTGGACGGGCAGACCCTCAGCGGCAGACGCCGGATGGTGGTTCTGCTCAATAAGCCTGCCGGCTTCGTCACGGCTGCCGAAGATCCCAGAGATCGGACGGTGATGGAGCTGCTGCCCCCGGCCTATCGGAATCAGGAGCTGCGGCCCGTGGGGCGGCTGGACAAGGCCACCGAGGGTCTGCTCCTGTTTACCAATGACGGCGACCTGCTCCATCGACTGATCTCCCCCAAAAGGGAAGTCCCCAAATGCTACTATGCCCGGCACGAGGGCAGCGCCACTCAGGAGGATGCGGCGGCCTTTGCCGCCGGACTGACCCTGCGGGACGGAACCCGATGCCTCCCGGCCAAGCTGGAGCCGCTGGGGGAAGGGGAGAGCCGCATCACCGTCTGCGAGGGAAAATATCATCAGGTTCGCCGGATGATGGCCAGCCGGAACATGACGGTGCGCTATCTGGAACGGCAGCAGGAGGGGCCGCTGACGCTGGAGGGCGTGGCCCGGGGAGAGCTGCGGGAGCTGACCGAACAGGAGCTGGCGGCGCTGGAGCAAATGGCATATTGACCAAAGGAAAAATACCCTTTTTTCCGGTGCAGGCTCTGCCTGCCCGGGGCAGTTGGCATTTATCCATAAAAAAAGCAGGAATTTTTGCGATTTTTTACCAACTGGGTCTTGCAAAATGTGCAAAAGCTATGTATAATAACTATGAAATTTTGTAGAACTCGTGCTTATGCACTTTTTAAGGAGGAGCTACTATGTCCAATAGTGTATTTCAGAGTGTGATCAATCAGCTCAAGGAAGCAACGGATCGCACGATCGGTGTGATCGATGCCGATGGAAGTGTCATTGCTTGTAGTGATATCACGCAGATGGGTGAGCGCTGGTCCGATGTCCCCCTGAAGATCGGTTCCTCCTTCGACAATGTGGTGCTTTGCGGGCAGAAAACCTACAAGGCCATGCTGTCTAACTCCAATTTTCTGGATTATGCCGTGTTCTGCTCCGGCGAGGATGAGCTGGCCCGGGGAATGTGCGTGGCCGCCTGCGTGGCCCTCACCGACGCCAAGACCTTCTATGAGGACAAGCACGACCGGGGAACCTTCGTGAAAAATATCATCATGGACAACATCCTGCCCGGTGACATCTACATCCGGGCCAAGGAGCTGCACTTCACCACCGATACCCCCAGAGTGGTCTATCTGGTTCGCCAGCTGGGGCATGGGGACGTGGCGACCGTGGATGTACTCAGCGGGATGTTCTCTGACAAGCTTCAGGATTTCGTCCTGAGCATCAACGAGACGGACATCGCCGTGGTCAAGCAGATCACCCCCTCCACCACTCAGGAGGAGCTGGAAAAGCTGGCCCAGTCCATGGAAGATACCATGAAAAACGAGCTGTTCATCAAGACCGTCATCGGCATCGGCACCGTTTCCGAGCATCTGCGGACGCTGGCCGACTCCTATAAGGAGGCTCAGACCGCCATTGATGTGGGCAAGGTCTTTGACACTGAGAAGAGCATCGTCAACTATGAGAATCTGGGCATTGGCCGGCTGATCTATCAGCTCCCCACCACCCTCTGCGAGATCTTCCTCAGCGAAGTGTTCAAGAAAAGCTCCATCGATTCTCTGGATCAGGAGACGCTGTTTACCATCAACAAGTTCTTCGAGAACAACCTGAATGTCTCTGAGACTTCCAGAAAGCTGTTCGTCCATAGAAATACGCTGGTCTACCGTCTGGAGAAGATCAAAAAGCTCACCGGCTTGGATCTGCGGGAATTCGATCACGCCATCATCTTCAAGGTGGCGCTGATGGTTCGGAAGTATCTCGCCAGCCGGGAAAATCGATAAAATGTCAGCAGTTGCAGGGTATTCCCATGGAATACCCTGCTTTTCTATGGCGGAAATCCGGAAAGGGACGGGAAAAAGAATGGATACAAAATGTTAAATTTTTGGCGCCTGCATTGACAGAATCCCGGTTTTGTGGTAGAATTTTGTTACACTTTTATTGGGAGAAGTATGTTTTATGATTCAATTTACCGATGTAGTGAAATCTTATACGGAGGGAAATACTGCGCTCAATGGCGTTTCCTTGCAGATCGAGGACGGTGAGTTCGTGTTTCTGGTCGGCCCTTCCGGCTCCGGAAAATCCACCATTATGAAGCTCATCACCGGTGAGCTGCGGCCCACCTCCGGCTCCGTCCATGTCAATGGATACAATCTGGAGCGGATCCGTAAACGGGAGATCCCCTTCATGCGAAGGACTCTGGGCGTGGTCTTTCAGGACTTCCGCCTGATCGATAACATGTCCGTTTATGACAATGTGGCCTTCGCCATGCGGGTCATCGGCGCCCGGGAAAAGGAGATCCGGGAGCGGGTTCCCTATGTGCTGGAGCTGGTCGGACTGGAAAGCAAGGCCCACCGCCGCCCCGGCGAAATGTCCGGCGGCGAGCAGCAGAGACTGGCCATCGCCAGAGCGCTGGTCAATAACCCCTCGACCATCATCGCCGATGAGCCGACCGGAAATCTGGATCCGGCCCGATCCTTTGAGATCATGAGCCTGCTTCAGGAGATCAACAATCTGGGTACCACCGTGCTGGTGGTCACACACGAGAAGGAGCTGGTGGAGCGCTTCACCAAGCGTGTCATCGCCATCGACGACGGCATGGTCATCAGCGACGGAATGGATGGGTATTATCAGTATGAAGAGCAATAATTTAGGGTATCTGATTAAAGAAGGCGTGCGGAGTATTTTCCTCCACGGCCTCATGTCCTTTGCCTCCGTGTGCGTCACGGTGGCCTGCCTTGTCATTGTGGGCAGCTTTTCTATTTTAATGTATAACCTCAATATCATGGTGACGGAGCTGAACCAGACCAACCAGATCATGGCCTATGTGGACAGCAGCCTCACCGATGCGGAGGCCCGCAGCGTCGGAACCAAGATCAACACCATAGACAACATCGAAAAAGCCGAATATGTCTCCCGGGAGGAGGCGTTGGAGCGCTTCGTGGAGGATCACGACCAAAGCTCCGCCTTCCGGGGCCTCAATCCCGAGGATCTGCGTCACCGCTTCGTGGTGATCCTGGAGGACAACAGCCGCATGGAGGAGACGGTGGAGCAGATCCGCAATGTCCCCGGTGTGGCCGATATTGAGGCAGCCTTTGAAATGGCCGAGGGATTCACCACCATCAGCAAGGTGCTGCATCTGGTGAGTCTGGGCGTCATCGCCGTGCTTTTGATGGTGTCCCTGCTGATTATCTCCAATACGGTCAAGCTGGCCATGTATGATCGGAAAAACGAGATCGCCATTATGAAAATGGTCGGCGCCACCAACGGCTTCATCCGGTTCCCCTTCGTGGTGGAGGGCTTCTTTCTGGGTACCGTGGGCGCAGCGGCGGCCTTCGGTCTGGAATGGGTGCTGTATGACGCCCTGATCGCAAAGATCCATGCCGTGGATGCGCTGGGCCTGTTCAATTTCGTCCCCTTTGCCCAGCTGCTGACCCCCATGATCGTGACCTTTGCAGCTGCCGGCCTGTTTGTCGGTATCTTCGGCAGCTTGACCGCTATCCGTAAATTCCTTGATGTCTAAGGAGGCAATATGAAAAATCGTAAATTCTGGCTGTCCCTTCTGTCCGGGGTCATGGCTGCGGTGATGCTTCTGGGGATCGTCCTGAGCATCCTCCCTGCCGCCCATATCTGATCCCACGGGACAGGTGATCCAAAATGTCCATCAATCGCCTCGGAAAATGCAACCGAGAAAGGAAAATTCTATGAAATATCTTCAAAAGATCCTGACGGGGGCGGTGGCTGCGGCCATGCTCCTTTCCATGCTGCCCCGTGCAGAAGCCGCCAGCTCCGCAGAGCTGAAAAAGAAGGTGGATTCGCTCAAGCAGGAGCGGGATTCCATCAACGCCCAGCTGGAGGACCTCAAGGGGCAGGAAACCGCCAACTGGGGCTCCACCGAGGAAATGGTGGCCCAGAAAAACAACATCGATCAGCAGATGTTCCTCCTCTATTCCGAAATGGAAAATCTGGAGCAGCAGATCACCGATTACGGCCAGCTTATCGCTCAGAACCAGCAGGAGCTGGACGAGGCCCAGAAGGAGCTGGAGACCCTGAACGAAAAAAATAAGGAACGCATTCGTGCCATGGAGGAGGACGGCAAGATCAGCTATTGGTCTGTGGTGTTCAAGGCCAACAGCTTCACCGACCTCATCGACCGGCTCAGTATGATCCGGGAGATCGCAGAGGCCGATCAGCGGATGCTCCAGTCTCTGGATGAGGCCGCCCAGAAGGTGGCGCTGTTTCAGGAGGAGCTGGTGAGCCAGAAGGCCAGCTTGGAGCAGTCCAGACAGGAACAGCTGGAAACCCAGAAGGCCATGGAGGAAAAGCGGGCCGAGGCCGATGAGCTGCTTCAGCAGCTCAACAGCGAGCGTAAGGATCTGGAGGCCGAGCATGAGGCCGTCGAGGCCGAGAAAAACGCTATGCTGGAGGAAATCGCTCAGGCTGAAAAGGAATACACCGCCCAGAAGCAGCGGGAGGAAGAAGAACGCCGCAGACGGGAGGAGGAAGAGCGCCGCAAGCGTGAGGAGGAGGAGCGCCGCCAGCAGGCCCAGCAAAACGGCGGAAGCAGCAGCGGCAGCAGCAGTAGCAGCGGCAGCGGAAGCAGCAGCTCCGGCTCTGACAATAAGCCCACCCCGCCCCCCAGCAATGACAGCGGCTGGCGGCAGCCCTGCTCCTATGTCTACATTTCCAGCCCCTACGGCCCCAGAGGCAGCGGCTTCCACAACGGTGTGGACTTTGCCGCCAACCGGGGGACTCCCATCTATGCCTCCCGATCCGGCACCGTGACCAAGGCCCGCTCCATGACCACCTCCTACGGAAACCATGTGGTCATCAATCACGGCGACGGCTTCTCCAGCCTGTACGCCCATATGGACTATTTCGTGGTGTCCGCCGGTCAATATGTGACCCAAGGCCAGCTGATCGGCTATGTCGGCTCCACGGGCAATTCCACCGGCCCCCACCTGCATTTTACCATTATGTATAATGGCAGCAGCGTCAACCCCATGAAGTATCTGTAAGACGGAGATCTCTCAGCACCCTCAGCATTTGTGCTGTGGGTGCTGATTTTTTAAAGGAGAAACAATATGAAAAAAGGACATCGCATTTTGACCCATCTTATGGCCGCCATCCTCGGCTCCGTGCTGACGCTGGGAGCGGTGATTTTGCTGCTGCCGGAGGAAGGGTTTTCCAAGCTGGATCAGCTTTCTGATCTGATCGAGGATCGGTTTATCGGAGATGCAGATCGAACCCGGATGGAGGACGCCGCCGCAGAGGCCATGGTGGCCTCTCTGGGAGATCGGTGGAGCTATTACATCAGCGCCGCCGAGTTTGACAGCTATCTGGAGCAGATGGACAATGCCTATGTGGGCGTGGGCATCACCATTTCCATCCGGGAGGACGGCTATCTGGACATCATGCAGGTCACGGAGGCCGCACCGGCAGCGCTGGCCGGACTTCTGCCCGGGGATATTCTCCGGCAGGTGGACGGGGTGGACTGCGCCGAGGCAGGCATGGAGGAAGTCCGAAACATGGTACGAGGCCCGGAGGGCAGCACCGTGGAGCTGACGGTGGAGCGCAGCGGAGAAATGCTGGATTTCACCGTAAACCGGGAGAAATTCCAAGTCCCGGTGGTGGAATATCAGATGCTGGAGGATCAGATCGGCTATATCCATATCTTCAACTTCGACAGCCGCTGCGCCGAGGAAACCATCGGGGCCATTTCCGAGCTGCAAGCGCAGGGGGCCAGAGCGCTGCTGTTCGATGTGCGGAACAACCCCGGCGGCTATAAGGACGAGCTGTGTCAGGTGCTGGACTACCTGCTGCCCGAGGGGGTGCTGTTCCGCAGCGAATACTATGACGGCACCACCGAGCAGGACGAATCCGGCCCGGACTGCGTGGAGCTGCCCATGGCGGTGCTGGTGAACGGGGAATCCTATTCCGCCGCCGAATTTTTCGCCGCCGCCCTGCGGGAATATGAGGCCGGCCCGATCATCGGAGAAAAAACCGTGGGCAAGGGCTATTTCCAGCAGACCTATGAGCTGCTGGATCACTCCGCCGTGGGCCTGAGCGTGGGAAGATATTTTACCCCCAAGGGCGAAAGTCTGGCCGAAACCGGACTGGTTCCCGATGTGGAGGTGCCGGTGGATCTGGATACTTTTGCGGAAATTTATTACGGAACTCTGGACCCAATGGAGGATCCTCAGGTTTTGGCCGCATTAAATGTCCTGAAATAAGGGAATGTACCTTGACGGGGCAGAAAGTTTCCGATATAATGTAGGGAGCTATCGAAACAAGTTTTCTTTGAGAAAGGATTTTTTTAACCATGGCCAAGGAATTTAAGATCACAAGCCTGCGTCTCGCCGATCTGGAGCGGGAGCTGAATTATTTAAAGACCACCCGGGAGCGTGAGATCGCTGCGATGATCGCAGAAGCCCGTTCCTACGGTGACTTGTCCGAAAACTCCGAATATGATGCCGCCAAAAACGAGCAGGCAAAGCTCTATGGCCGGATCGCTGAGATCGAGGACATCCTCTCCCATGCCGTCCTGATCGCCGACGAGAACGAGGCCAGCGGCAAGGTGGGTCTGGGCTGCTTCATGACCGTGCGGAACCTGTCCACCGGCGAGGAGATCACCTATAAGATCACCGGCTCTCAGGAGGCCAACCCCATGGAGCATAAGATCTCCGACGATTCCCCCATGGGCCGTGCCGCTGTGGGCAAGGGCGTGGGCGAAAAGTTCACCGTCAATGCACCTGCCGGCGCCTACCAGATGGAAGTCGTCAGAGTCACTCGTGAGGGCTAGGCCATGGCAAAATTTGTACCTCAGGCTGAAATGAGCCTTTCCGATCAGGTTCAGGTTCGTCGGGATAAGCTGGCCGCCTTGCAGGCAGAGGGCCTCGACCCCTTCCAGCAGACCAAGTTCGAGTTTGATACCACCTCCTCCGTCATCAAGGAGAATTTTGAGGCCATGGAGGGCCAGAATGTGGCTCTGGCAGGCCGCATCATGAGCAAGCGTGGCATGGGCAAGGTCTCCTTCTGCGACTTGCAGGATTCCACCGGACGCATCCAGCTCTATGTGAAGTTCGACGAAATGGAGGAGGCCTCCTTCAATCGCTTCAAGAAATATGATCTGGGCGATGTGGTGGGTGTCCGGGGCGATGTGTTCCGCACCCAGAGAGGCGAGATCTCCGTCCGGGTCCATGAGGCCACTCTGCTGAGTAAGGCCCTGCTGCCCCTGCCCGAGAAGTTCCACGGTCTCACCGACCGGGAGACCCGGTACCGTCAGCGCTATGTGGATCTGATCGTGAACCCCGATGTGAAGGACACCTTCGTGAAGCGGAGCCTGATCCTCCGGGAGCTGCGCTCCTTCTTGGACAGCAACGGCTTTTTGGAGGTGGATACCCCCATCCTGACCCCCTTTGAGATCGGCGCCAGCGCCCGCCCCTTCTATACCCATCACAATACGCTGGATATGGATATGGTTCTGCGGATCGAAACCGAGCTGTACCTCAAGCGGCTGGTGGTCGGCGGTATGGATCGGGTCTACGAGGTGGGCCGCATCTTCCGCAACGAGGGCATGGACCCCACCCACAACCCCGAGTTTACCTCCATCGAGCTGTATCAGGCCTACACCGATTATCACGGCATGATGGATCTGGTGGAGAATATGATGAAAACCGTGGCCATGAAGGTCTGCGGTACCCTCCAGATCAGCTATCAGGGCAAGGAAATCGACCTGAGCCACTGGGAGCGGATGACCATGGTGGAGGCCGTCAAGAAGTATTCCGGCGTGGACTTCGACGAGATCCATTCCGATGCCGAGGCCATTGCTGCCGCCAAGAAGCATAATGTGGCCCTGCCGGACATCGCCACCAAGGGCGCCATTCTGGCTGAGTTCTTCGACGCCTTCGTGGAGGAGAACCTGATCCAGCCCACCTTCATCTACGATTATCCTGTGGAGAATTCTCCCCTTGCCAAGCGCAAGCCCGAGAATCCTGCCTACACCGAGCGGTTTGAGTATTTCATCAATGCCACCGAATTCGGCAATGCCTTCTCCGAGCTGAACGACCCCATCGACCAGAAGGGCCGCTTCGAGCGTCAGGTGGCCGAGCGCAAGTCCGTGGATCCCGACTGCCGTGCGCAGGTGGACTATGACTACATCACCGCTCTGGAATACGGCCTGCCCCCCACGGGCGGTCTGGGCTTCGGCGTGGACAGACTGGTGATGCTGCTCACCGATTCCGCCTCCATCCGGGATGTGCTGCTGTTCCCCACCATGAAGCCCACTCTGGAAGAAATTGCCAGAACCAAGGCCGCCAACGGGGAAACCGCTCCCGCCGCCGAGGCTGTGGAGCCTGCCCCTGTGGCAGAGCAGACCACCGCAAATGCATCTGATTCTGCCAGCCCCATCATCTCCTCCGAGCCGATTGATTTCAGCAAGGTGGAGGTGGAGCCGCTGTTCTCCGATCTGGTGGACTTCGACACCTTCTGCAAGTCTGATTTCCGGGCGGTCAAGGTCAAGGAGTGCGAGGCCGTGAAGAAGTCCAAGAAGCTCCTGAAGTTCGTTCTGGACGACGGCACCGGTACCGACCGGGTGATTCTGAGCGGGATCCATATGTATTATGAGCCGGAGCAGCTGGTGGGTAAGACCCTGCTGGCCATCACCAATCTGCCTCCCAGACCCATGATGGGCATTGAGAGCTGCGGAATGCTGATCTCCGCTGTCCACCATGAGGAGGGAGCCGAGAAGCTGTTCCTCATCCAGCTGGATCCCCATATCCCCGCCGGTTCCAAAATGTACTAAAAAGCGGATATTTGCCTTGTGCGAGAGCCGTCCCGAGACGGATCCCAGCCAAGCGATGCACGGCTGTGCGCAGAGCGAAAAAATCGCATAATTGTGAAATGGGCAACTCTTGACGGGGTTGCCCATTTTTGTTAAAATCTATTTAGAGTAGCGTGTTAACGATCTTAAAATAAATCCAACAGTCGTGCCGTGCCACCTCCCCCGTGGGGGGAGGCTTTGGCTAGAGGAGTGTCAGAACTATCAAGATAAATTTAACAGATGAATTTCAGAAAGGGATGATTCGAATGAAAAGAAAGATAAGTTATCTTGTGACCTCCATCCTCTTCCTGATTGGAGGTTACTGATATGGAAATCAGAGCATATAAAAATTACAACGAACAGGAGATCCTGAAGCTTTACAGCAGCGTTGGCTGGACCGCTTATACAGATGATCCAGCATCGCTGAAAGTCGGATTCGAGAATTCCCTTCTAACACTGGCAGCCTATGAAGGCGACACGCTTCTGGGTGTAATCCGCACAGTTGGTGATGGTCAGACCATTGTATATATCCAAGATATACTGGTACTGCCGGATCATCAGCGCAGGGGCATCGGTACAGCACTTGTGCAGGCTGTGCTGGAGTACTTCCGGGAAGTCAGACAGATTACTTTATCCACCGATCATACGCCAAAAACCATTGCCTTTTATGAATCCTTGGGTTTTATCCAACTGACAAAGATGGGCTGCTGTGGGTTTATGAAGGCGTAGAAACCACTTTAATGTAAACCGTTCAAACTATTCCAATTTTTGAACAGATAAAGCTCAAAAGACCTTGAGGGGCATCCACGGCCTTTTCCCAATGGAAAATATCGCTTCCGCCAGAACCGTATTTTTGATATTCAAATCTCCTCTGCGTCTATAAAAATTCAGAGCCGCCCTTCGGACGGCTCTGTTTTTCATGGTGGACTTGAAGGGATTCGAACCCTCGACCCCCACAATGCGAATGTGGTGCGCTCCCAACTGCGCTACAAGCCCTTATTTGCCCCTATTATAGCGCCCCGGATTTTCCCTGTCAAGTGTTCCCGGAAAAGTTTCTCTTTTCTACGGGAAAAAGCTATGGTATAATCTCCGGGTAAAGCAAGGAGGAATTGCCAATGAGTACCATTGCCGAACTTCTGGCCCGGGATCTGGGGCAGAAGCAAGCTTATATCGAAAATGTCATCGCCCTTATAGACGAGGGAAATACCATCCCCTTCATCGCCCGGTATCGCAAGGAGCAGCACGGGGCCATGGATGATACCACTTTGCGGACGCTGGAAACCCGGCTGGCCTATCTCCGGGGACTGGAGCAGCGCAGGGAAGAGGTCAAGAACTCCATTTCCAATCAGGGAAAGCTCACCGAGGCCCTTTCTGCCGCCCTTGACGCCGCCCAGACACTGGCGGAGGTGGAGGATCTCTACCGCCCCTATAAGCAGAAGCGCCGCACCAGAGCCACTGTGGCCCGGGAAAAGGGACTGGAGCCGCTGGCTCAGGCCATTTTCCGGCAGGATGGACAGGATCCGGCCCGTCTGGCGCAGGGATATGTGGATCCGGAAAAGGGCGTCGAAACCTTGGAGGAGGCGCTGGCCGGAGCCAATGACATCATCGCCGAGCAGCTTTCCGACGACAGCGAGATCCGAAAGGAGCTGCGCTCCCTGTTCCATCGCCGGGGCAGCCTCAGCGCCAAGGCCTCGGATTCCGAGGCCGACACGGTCTACCGCCAGTATTACGACTTCTCCGGCCCGCTCTCCCGGCTGATGGATCACCAGATCATGGCCCTCAACCGAGGAGAAAAGGAGGGAGCGCTGAAAATCTCCCTGTCTCTGCCCGGATACGAGGGGCAGGCGCTGGTCTGCCGCAGGGCCTTGAGGCCCGGTCGGACGGCTTCTGCCTTTGTGAAGGCCGCCGCCGAGGATGCCTATGACCGGCTGATCTTTCCCAGCGTCAGCCGGGAGATCCGTTCGGAGCTGAGCGAGCAGGCCGGGGCCGGGGCCATCCGCAATTTTGCCCTGAATCTGCGGCCCCTGCTGATGCAGCCTCCCGTCCGGGGCTTTGTCACCATGGGTCTGGATCCGGGCTACCGCAACGGCTGCAAGGTGGCCGTGGTGGACGAAACGGGGAAGGTGCTGGATACGGCTGTGGTCTATCCCACCTTCAGCCAGCGGAAAAAGCAGGAGGCCATCGAGCTGCTGGGCCGTCTCATGCGAAAGCACGGGGTTCGGCATCTGGCCATCGGAAACGGGACTGCCTCCCGGGAGACGGAGGCCATGGCGGTGGAGCTGCTGCGGGACTTCCCCCAAGCCGGATATGCCATGGTCAACGAGGCCGGAGCCTCGGTGTATTCCGCCTCGGAGCTGGCGGCAGAGGAATTCCCTGACTACGATGTGAACCTGCGCTCCGCCATTTCCATTGCCCGTCGGCTTCAGGATCCTCTGGCGGAGCTGGTGAAGATCGATCCCAAGGCGCTGGGGGTGGGGCAGTATCAGCACGACTGCCCCCAGAAGGAGCTGTCCGCCGCCCTCAATGCCGTGGTGGAGGACTGCGTCAATGCGGTGGGGGTGGATCTCAACACGGCCTCGGCCAGTCTGCTGGGGCAGGTGTCCGGCCTGACCGCCGCAACCGCCCGGAATATCGTCGCCTATCGGGAGGAGAACGGCCCCTTCACCAGCCGCTCCCAGATCAAAAAGGTGCCGAAGATCGGCCCCAAGGCCTTCCAGCAGTGCGCCGGGTTCCTGCGTATCCCGGAGAGCCGGGAGCTTCTGGATCGAACCGGAGTCCATCCCGAATCCTATGGCGCCGCCCGGGAGCTTCTGCGGCTGTGCGGCTATGAGAAGGGGGACATTCCCGGCGGTCTGGGGGATCTGGAAAAGCGGATGGAGCAGCAGGGGACTTCTGCCCTGAGCGCCCAATGCGGCGTGGGAGAGCTGACCCTGCTGGATATTGCCAAGGAGCTGAAAAAGCCCGGTCGGGATCCCAGAGAGGAGCTTCCCGCCCCGGTGCTTCGCAAGGATGTGCTGGACATCAAAGACCTCAAGCCCGGTATGGTGCTGACGGGGACTGTCCGCAATGTCATCGACTTCGGGGCCTTCGTGGACATCGGGGTGCATCAGGACGGACTGGTGCATATCTCCCAGATCGCTCCCCGCCGGGTGTGCCATCCCAGCGAGGTGGTGCAGGTGGGCGACACGGTTCGGGTGGGAGTGCTGGAGGTGGACGAGAAGCGGGGCCGCATCAGCCTGACCATGAAAAATCTGCCGAAAGAGGGATAATGCGCCCTTTTTCCCCAGCCCTATTGACAAAAATCCCGGTTTCCTGCATAATAAAGACGGTTGCCCGGTGCAGCCGTCTTTTTTTGAATGGGAGGAAGGATTATGGATCCAGACCGCAACAATATGACAGAAGGGGTCATCTGGAAAAAGCTGATCCTGTTTGCGTGGCCGGTGCTGCTGGGCAATATTTTTCAGCAGCTTTACAACACCGCCGATTCCCTGATCGTAGGGCGGTTTCTGGGGGATCAGGCACTGGCTGCCGTCAGCTCCTCGGGAAACCTCATCTTCATGTTCATGGGCTTTTTTCAGGGCGTGGCCATGGGCGCCGGTGTCATCATTGCGAAATACTTCGGCGCCAAGGACTACGAAAAGCTGGATCGGGCCATTCACACGGACATTGCCTTCGGACTGCTCACGGGACTGCTGGTGACGGTGCTGGGCGTGGTCTTTTCTCCCACGATCCTGGGCTGGATGGGCACTCCGGCGGATGTGCTGCCCGAATCCATCCGGTATTTCCGATTTTTCTTTCTGGGTGCCATTTTTACGGTCATGTATAACATCTGTGTCGGCATCCTCCAAAATCAGGGGGACAGCCGCCACCCCCTCTACTATCTGATCGTTTCCAGCCTCATCAACATCCTGCTGGATCTCGTTTTTGTGGGAGTGCTGCACATGGGGGTGGGAGCCGCCGCCATGGCGACCACCATCTCTCAGGGCATCAGCGCCTTTCTCTGCCTGCGGCTCATGCATCGGATGGAAGGCCCCGGCGCTCTGCGTGTCCGCAAGATCCGCATCCACTGGGACACCCTGCGGCAGGTCATTTCCTTCGGTCTGCCCTCCGGTGTGCAGAACAGCGTGATCGCTCTGGCCAATGTGGTGGTGCAGTCCAACATCAATGCCTTCGGGGCCGCCGCCATGGCCGGCTGCGGAGCTTATTCCAAGCTGGAGGGTTTTGCTTTCCTGCCGGTCAACTGCTTCACCACGGCCCTTGCCACCTTCGTGGGCCAGAATCTGGGGGCCAAGAAATACGACCGGGTGAAAAAGGGCTGTGTGTTCAGCATCCTCTGCTGTGTCATCATGGCGGAGCTGGTGGGTGTGACCCTCTACGGCTTTGCGCCCCAGCTCATCGGGCTGTTCTCCTCCACCCCGGAGTCTCTGGCCTACGGGGTGCGCCATGCCAGAACCATCAGCCTGTTTTTCTGCCTGCTGGCCTATTCCCACTGCATTGCCAGTATCCTCCGGGGTGCAGGCAAGGCCACGGTTCCCATGGTCACCATGCTGCTGTGCTGGTGTGTGCTTCGGGTGAGCTACATCACCATTGCGGTGCGGTATCAGCCCCAGCTGACCACAGTCTCGTGGGCCTATCCCCTGACATGGAGCTTCAGCAGCGTATTTTTCTTTCTCTACTACCGCAAGGCCGATTGGCTCCACCATTTCGACCGGCTGGAACAGAAGGCAGGGGCCGCCTGAAGCCCTTGCTCCGTCGGAAAAACCGAATCGAAAAAAACAGATCGAACCATCAGAGGCACCCCATCCGGGGTGCCTTTTTTGTACAACAGAACAGGAGGAGGCAGCTGCTTTTGGTACAATCTGATTGTCCAATATCGATTCTACTTTGCGCCACTGAAATCGAAATGGGCCGTTGAGAAGCGCCTGCTTCCAGCCTCGGAGACGGGGAAAAGGGTGGTTAAATGAATGTAAATTTTCATCTGACCCAGACCTCGATGCATCCTGCGCTGTGGGATTTTTGAATGGCAGATCATGCCGCCGGATCGGTGAAAGACCCTTGCAGGATGCGTCCTGACGGGAACATACCCACCGCATCAGGAAGTCATAGACTGGGTGCAGGGGCTTCGCTGTCAGACAGGAAATCGGCTTTGGACAAAATGATACAGCGCTTGAATCGTATCGAAAATGGAAAAAACTGGGTTCCTATTTCAATTTTGATCAGACAGATGGAAAATATTTAAATGGAAAATTCAGGAAAAACAAACTGTGTATAAATAGTGAACCTGCACAAAAAAGAGAAGGAGAAATGTTTAAAACACCAAAATTAGGCGAATCGTTCTTTTTTTATTGACATAGTTATACCTGCGTGTTATATTGAAAGTACAAAATTCAAACGTTTGAAATGAGAAATGAGTGGAGCAAAAATGAGAAAAAAGATTGTTCGGATCATGTTCCTTCTGTACTTGATGGCATTTCCGCCGCTGATCGGCTTGTATAACCGAAGCGGCAGCATTTGCAAAATACCGACCTTTATTTTCTGCCTGCTCCTGATTTCACTGGGTATGGTTCTGTCCACACTGATCCTGTATCGGAGTGAAGAAAGTGAAGAAAATGAAGAAAGGGATGGAAACTCGATATGACCCCTGCAATGGTGATCCCTCTGCTGATGATCGGTTTATATATGTGTGTTGTGGCTTACCTCTCGTATCACACAGCAGCATCCCAAAGGAAGAAGGAGCAGACGTTCGAGGAATTCTATACCGCCGGAAAGAGTATGAACGGCTTTGTCATTGCCTTGATTACGATTGTCACCTTCTATTCGGGAACAACCTTTACCGGTAGAGTCGGATTTTTTTACAACTACGGTGTTGTATCACTTTCGACTGTATTTTCTTGTTCTACGGTCGGCGTCATCATGTTTTTTCTCAGTGAAAAGATCTGGCCGATCTCGAAGAAGTACAGACTTTCTACGCTGTCGGATATGCTGGAGCTTCGCTACCAAAGCAAGGGAATCAAAACGATCACCGCCGTCACAATCGTCTGCTTCAACATCGTGTGGCTGATTACGGAGATCAGGACGCTCGGGATGGCTCTGAATCTGGCTTCCTTCGGTGTACTCCCAGTATATGTGGGATCGATCATCGGCTTTTCGGTCATCATTCTATACGTGACCACTGGCGGTATTCGCTCGGTTGCCTCGGTGGACAGCTTCTCGGCCCTTACCATGCTGATCGGCTCCGTAGTTGTGTTGGCCTATCTCGTCGGTCATTTTTTCAAGGGCAGTTTTTTCGACATGGTTCAGCTCGGGGCGTCTTCCAGACCCGATTTGATGACCATTGATCCACAAAATGAATTTAACATGACCTATTGGGTGTCCAATGTTTTCCTTTCGACCATTACGATGCTGGTCTATCCCTCCAATTACATGACCATCTGTTTGGCGAAGGATGTCAGGTCTATCAAAAAATCCTCAATTGCAACGGCATTTTCCGGCCCATGGCTGAGTATTTACGGTGTGATCGGCATTGCGGCGCTGGCCTTTACGGCGAAGGGGTATACGATCCATAATCCGGAGAACGCCCTGTTCGATATGCTGGCGGAGAGCGGGAACGTTCTTATGATCGGAATCACCACAACATTTATCTTTGCTGCCTCTCTGGGTACGCTGGATAGCACCCTGATTTCCCTTTCGGGCCTCTTGGCCAATGACGTGATCATCAATGCAGGACGTATTCGGAAAAAGGATGCCTGTATCGGGGCCAATGGGGACAACGAACGGGCCATTGAGGAAAGGGTTCGCCGAAACGGCAGACGGGAAATTTTCGTGACCCGGGTCATTGTAGTGGTACTGGGAGTCACGGCCCTGCTGTTGAGCATGAAGAAGCTTCCACTTCTTGTGCTGCTGACCAACTATGCGACCAATGCCATTGCACAGATCGTTCCGGCGGTTCTGGGCGGCCTGTATTGGAAAAAAGCGACGGTGTATGGCGCAGCTGCCTCGATCATTTCCGGGGTGGTTTCCTATCTGGTCATGGATGCACTCAAAATCAATTTCTTTGGATTTATGCTTGGAATACCGGCGCTGATCATCAATGTGATCGTCTTTGTTTCCGTTTCTCTGCTGACCTATCGGGAGGGATTCTGGCAGGGCGAGAGCAGACAGGCAGTTTATCGGGATTTCTTTGTACAAGGCAGGGCGAAATAAGTTAAAACACAGATTATTTTCTGATTTTGATTGAAAAAAAGCAGAATTTCTGGTATGGTTCTCCTAGTAAGAAAACGTTGTACGTGAAAATAGGAGGATTTGGTCATGACGATCAGAACAATCGCAGAAAATCTTGGGATCAGCTATTCCACGGTATCCCGGTGTCTGAACAACGATCCGAAGGTATCGGAAAAAACCCGGCAGAGGGTGATCGATGAAGCAAATCGAATTGGCTTTGCCTTTAACGTCAATGCCAGAAGTCTGATTACTAAAAAAACAAATCGGATCGGTCTGATCTACTCGAACTGCTTCAATATGGCAGATTTCAGATGGTTTTTTAATGAGATCGAGACGTATGCTACATCGGCTGTGGAAAAATACAGCTATGATTATATGATCCAGCCGAACAACAACTATATGGGTCTGAGCAATATTGCAAGAATGGTCGGAGGAAAAATGGTCGATGGCTTGGCAATCTTTTCACGAGATGTGACCGAGCATGATTTCCGTCTGTTGCAGGAGCAGAAGATCCCCTATGTGTTTGTATACTACCAGCCGCCGGAAGCCGAAGGGAAGAAGCAGTTCTTCTATGCGGATAACAAAACCGGCGGGTATCTGGCCACAAAATCCCTGATCGAACGAGGACATCGAAACATCCTCTCCATCCGCTCCAACGATCCCCTTCAGAAGATGTACGATCAGCGTACGCTGGGATATTTGCAGGCCATGAACGAATATGGGCTGGAAGGCAAGGTCTTGAAATTCCCCATGGGCTTTGACGGCTGTAAGGATTATGTCAGGAGCCATATGGATGAGATCATGCAATTCTCGGCGGTATTTTGCCAGCAGTCCAATCTGGCCCTGTCCATGATCCAGGAGCTGAAAAAGAAAGGGATACGTGTGCCGGAGGATCTGTCCATCGTGGGCTATGATGACATCGATTTGATCCGATATATGGAGGTTCCGCTGGATGTGATCACGGACGCAAAGCCACGGGTCATCAGCAGTGCCATTGAGGCGCTTGTTGCCCAAATAGAGGGGAAAGAGGACCGTGTCCCCAGATGCTTTGCACCGAAGCTTTTGGAGCGGAGTTCTGTGAGGGATCTGCGGGGTGAAGCCCGCATCTAGGCGGCATTTTTAATATGGAAAACTAAAGCATCTTATGAGATTAGGATGCTTTAGCATAAAAGAAAAATTTCAAACGTTTGCAAAGGAGAAGCGAAATGAAAGAAGCGATTGTTTCCAAGGCTTTCAAGACTGCCGGGGAAGAAAAGACCGATGATTCCAAGGCTGTTGCAAAAGCAGAAGTTTCTCAGCCCAAAACAAAAAAGGAGGACAAAAAAATGAACAAGGAAAATGAAAGCTCCAAGATCTACTATGGAAATACGGATGAGGTCAATCCTGTCCGACATTCGGACTACAATGACTATATTAGGCATACGGAAAAGAAGCAGGAATTGAAGGGATTCGATGCAGAATACAATGATATTGTGGATTACATCCTGAAGATCACCCATCGGATCTGGGAGGAGAAGGGCATCGGTGTGATTTATGACACCTACCACAATGATGTGACCATGCACGCCTCCTCCACCAATCTGGTTGGCATCAAGGATGTTGTGGGCAATACCCTGATGACGCTGCACACCTTCCCTGACAGACGGCTGATCGGTGAGCAGGTGATTTGGTCCAAGCATGACAACGAGGGGTACCTCTCCTCTCACAGAGTCCTGTCCACTGCGACCAATCTGGGTGACAGCGACTTCGGGCCTGCTACCGGCAAGAAGGTCAATTTCCGTACGGTGATCGACTGCGCCATTGAGAACAACCGTATCTACGAGGAGTGGCTGTGCAGAGATAACCTGTGGCTGGTCAAGCAGCTGGGCTTTGATGCACATGAGGTCGCAAAGCGCATGGCTCTGGCCAGCAAAAATAAGACCCCTTCCATGCAGAGCCGATTCGGACTGGGCGAGTCCATGCAGGGACAGTTCATGCCCGAAAAATACACCGCCAAGGATGACAGTGTGGGCGAGATGATGCTGGAGATGCACAGCCATGTGTTTAACTACAAGAACATCAATGAGGTCAAAAAATATTACAGCCCCGATGCAAACGTACACTTCATCTGCGCCCATGACCTGATCGGCTATGAGGAGATCCAGGGTATGATCATCAGCCTGCTGGCCTCCTTCCCCAATGCCCACCACTCTGTGGATCGGGTGACCTGCAACAAGAGAGCCGGCGAGAACGAGTACGATGTTGCGGTTCGCTGGAGACTGCGTGGCCTGCACGAAGGCAGAGGTATGTTCGGTGCGCCTTCTATGAAGCCTGTTGAGATTCTGGGCATCAACCATTACAGAACCAAGAACAACAAAATCGAGGAAGAGTGGGTCACGTTTGACGGTCTGGATGTGCTGAAGCAGATCTATGCCGTTACCGACGACGCATACACGATCACCGAGTAAATTCAGTACGGGCCAAGTCAGATCCCGTGGGGGATCGCTTGTTGTAAAGGAGAAAAAGTGGATACGAGTGTGGATAAAGTAGACGATAACGATATCGTTTTGGGCAAGGAATATTCCAATATCAAGCGAGGGATCGCATTTTTTGCCATTGCCCTGATTTATTTCTTCTATTGTTTTAACTTTTCAATCGGAACGTTCATCAAGCCTACGATGATGGCTGCCGTTGAAAACGGTGGCTTTGGCTTCACGTTGGTTCAGTCAGAGAAGATTTTTGCCTCCATGTCCTTTGGCACCATTCCCGGAACCTTTCTGTTTGGTATGCTGTCATCCAAGATCGGCAAGAAGCGTACACTGATGATCGTTGCGCTCATGATTGCGGTCATGACGTTCCTGCCGCTGTTGGCACCTACCAGCTTTATGCTTTGGTTTGTTGCCCGGTTTGCAGCCGGCTTTGTGCTAGGTGCAGTGTTTGGGACGGCAATGCCCCTGATTGCGGATATGTTCCCCAAGAAGTACAGAGGCAAGCTTGCCGCAACCCTGACGGCCTTGTTTTCTCTGGCGATGATTTTCAGCGGACGTGTCTACGGTATGCTGGGCGATGCAAACTGGAAGATCATGATGTATCTGGCAATTATTCCTCCGATTGTCGGTGCGGTTCTGACCTTCTTCTTCGTCCCCGATGACTATGAGATGACGAAAGAGCTGAATGCTGCCGGTAAAGAGGCGGGGGAAAAGATCAGCTATCTGAGTATGTACAAGGGAAAGTATCTGTGGATCGGCCTTGGTACGATCCTCCTCTCTGGCTGTAACTTCACGGCATATTCTGCTTTCTCGAACAACTCCACCGCATATCTGAGAGATCAGCTGATGATGCCGGAGGTGGTTGCCGGAAGTATTTACAGTCTGATGGGCGTGGGTCAGCTGATCGGCTACTTCGCATGGGGCGGCATTGCGGATAAGTTTGGCAGAAAGGTGCCTCTGATCGGTATGGGCCTGAGCGCAGCTGCGGTTTATTTCTACACCACGCTGACCGCAGACAGTATTCTGGCCTTCAAGATCACCTCCCTGCTGATTGGGTTTATGGTTGGCTACTCCGGTGCATGGGGTGCTTACTATACGGAGCTTTTCCCCGACAAATTCAGAGCGCTTTCCTCCGGTATGTCCTTCAACGGTGGACGGATCGTATCTACCTTTGCAGTCCCTGCCATTGCGGCCACTGCGGCAGGTGCGATGGGGATGCATTCGATTTTTTACATCTCTGCGGCAGTTTTTGTGGTAGGTACCGTTATCTGGGCGCTCCTGCCTGAAACGCTTCAGAAGAAGGCAAAATAATCCCGGTCAGAAAGTTTAAGGCATGGAAATCGGCCCGATGAAAAATGGCCCGGTTCGCATTTAGAGGCATCCCGTCCGGGGTGCCTCTTTTTCGTATCAGCAGGCGGGGGCGGATAGAACCCCGGGGCTTGAAATAAAACCCACTCGATGGGGACTCCGCCGGAAAAACCGAACCGCCGCAGGTATCATACCTGCGGCGGTTTTTGTCCCTTAGAGGAGCTGCTCCCATTCCTTTTCCCGGAAGCCCACCAGAACCCGATCTTCGGTCACCAGAATGGGCCGCTTCACCAGCATCCCGTCGCTGGCCAGCAGGGCGTACTGCTCCTGCTCGGGCATGGCGGCCAGCCGATCCTTCAGCTCCAGCTCCCGATAGCGCTGACCACTGGTGTTGAAGAAGCGCTTGAGGGGCAGGCCGCTTTTTTCTCTCCATTCCCGCAGCTCCGCCTCGGTGGGGCGCATTTCCTTGATATGACGGCGCTCAAATTCCACGCCGTGATCCTCCAGCCACTTGGCCGCCTTCCGGCAGGTGGTGCAGGGGGGATATTCCACAAATAGCATACATTTTACTCCTGTTCTTCCTGAAATTTTTCGGCGGGGGCTGTATCTGCCTCCCGGGGGGCTTTATGAGGCTCCGGCGCCTCCGGATCGGCCCGTCCATAGCGCTTGGTCATGGCGAAAATTCGCTCCGCCAGCGCCTCGGTCAGCGCCTCGGCCCGGAGCCGCCAGCTCCAATTCCCTCCGGCCACGCCGGGGACATTCAATCTGGCCCGGTTGTCCAGCCCCAGATAGTCCTGCATGGGGATGATGCAGGTGTCGGCCACGCTGGACATCGCCAGAGCGATCATTTTCCAGTGCATCTCCTTGACCGGGGTGCGGTGGTCGTCCAGATAGGAGCGGATATAGTCCTTCCCCTCCCGGCTCTGGCCCTTGAACCAGCCGACAATGGTTTCGTTGTCATGGGTGCCGGTATAGACCACGCAGTTTTTGTCGTAATGGTGGGGCAGATAGTCATTGCCGCCCCAGACATCTCCGGGATCAAAGGCAAATTGCAGCACCTTCATATTGGGGAAACCGCTGTCCCGAACCAGCTGGCGGACGGATTCCGTCAGAAAGCCCAGATCCTCGGCAATGATTTTCCGCTCTCCCAGATTGGCCCGGATGGCGTCGAACAGCTCCATGCCGGGGCCTTGCTCCCACTGTCCGTTCCAAGCGGTTTTCTCCCCGAAGGGGATGGAAAAATACTGGTCAAAGCCCCTAAAATGGTCGATCCGTACCATATCATAGAGGGTGAAGCTGTGCCACATCCGGGTGATCCACCAGTGATAGCCGGTCTTTCTGTGGTAGTCCCAGTTATAGAGGGGGTTGCCCCAAACCTGCCCGTCGGGCGCAAAGCCGTCGGGGGGGCAGCCTGCCACCCGGGTCTGACGGTTCTGCCCGTCCAGCTGGAACAGCTCCGGGTGCGCCCAGACATCGGCACCGTCCATGGAGACATAGATGGGGATGTCCCCCACGATCTCAATGCCCCGGTCATTGGCATACTGCTTGAGCTTATGCCATTGGGTGTGGAACTGGAACTGGAGATATTTCTGGAATTCCACCTCGAAATAGAGCTTTTCCCGATAGTAGTCCAGCGCATTCTGCCAATGCAGGCGAATGTCCTCCGGCCAATCCGTCCAGCAGACGCCGCCGAAAAATTCCTTCACCGCCATGAACAGGGCATAGTCCTCCAGCCACCAGCTGTTTTCATAGATGAATTTCTGATAGGCCGGATTGTGGCTGATGTCGCTTCTGGAATAGGCCCTGTGGAGCAGAGGCAGGCGATTTTCCCAGATCCGGTCATAGTCCACCTGCTCCGGATCGCTGCCGAAGTCCACAGCATCACATTCCTGCCGGGTCAGCACCCCCTCTGCGATCAGATCCTCCAAGCTGATGAGGTTGGGGTTCCCGGCGAAGGCGGAATAGGCCTGATAGGGGGAATCGAAGGCCCCGATATGGCTGGCGGCCCCCAGCGGCAGAATCTGCCAATATCTCTGACCGGCCCGGGCCAGCCAGTCCACAAAATCATAGGCGGTCTTAGAAAAACAACCGATGCCGTATTCCGAAGGAAGGGCCGTCACCGGAAGCAAAATACCTGCATAGCGTTCCATTGCAATCTCCTTTTCCCCGAAAGGACGCCTCCGCTCATCGGCAGAGGAAAACAGGCGGCTTTTGCCTGTTCGTCAGATCGAATCGATATATCTTTACAATTTTACAATATGAATATATCTATTTCAATCCTTTCGGGTCGATGCCCGTAAATTTCGGCAATATAACCACATTTTTTCTCAGGAATTGTGGGTTTCGCCCAGTCGCATCCTCCGGGGCGGAGAAGCAGAAAACAGTCTCTGCGCCGCAGAGAAAGGAAAAACAAAAAACGCTGTAAGCCGTTTTTGGGCTTACAGCGCTGACAGTGGCACCCCCGGCGAGACTCGAACTCACTACATTCCGCTTAGGAGGCGGACCCTCTATCCTGGTGAGGTACGGGGGCGGATAACATATCTATTATAATAGATAGGAGGGGGACTGTCAATCGGTTTGCAATAGAAAATTTCAATTTCACTTCGGAAAGTTATGAAAAGTTCCGAAATCTTCGGGTATCCCCTTTACAGAACGGAATCTATCTATTATAATAAACCTACTTTGGAATTTTTTATGAAATGAGAGAACTGTCTTATGAACATTGAATTTGAAGCATATAAGGGCAAGCTCAACGACCTGCGTCCTGCACTGGACGGCCTTGCAGATTCGCTGAATCTCGAGAGCCTCAAAAATGAATTGGAACGCCTCCATGCCATGCAGGAGGCCCCCGGATTCTGGGACGATCCGGAAAAAAGTCAGAAAATTGTTGTAAAAACCCGCTCTACCGAGTCCAAGCTGGAGCGTTATGACCATATGCTCTCCCAGTGGGACGACCTGATGACCATTTGCGAAATGGCCATGGAGGAGGATGACGATTCCATGCTGGAGGAGCTGAAGGAGGGCTTCGAGCAGCTCACCGAGGAGATGGAGGCCTGCCGTCTGGAGACTTTGCTCACCGGCCACTATGACAAGAACAATGCGCTGATGAGCTTCCACGCCGGTGCAGGCGGTCTGGAGGCTCAGGACTGGTGCCAGATCCTCTATCGGATGTACACCCGCTGGGCGGAGCGCCACGGCTTCAGCTACAAGGTGCTGGACTTTCAGGAGTGCGACGAGGGCGGCATCAAGAGCGCCGATATTCTCATCGAGGGCGAGAATGCCTACGGCTTCCTGAAGGGAGAAAACGGCGTCCACCGGATGGTTCGGGTGTCTCCCTTTGACTCCAATGGCCGCCGTCAGACCTCCTTCTCCGCCATTGAAGTGGTTCCCGACATCGAGGACAATTCTCAGGATGTGGACATCCGCCCCGAGGATTACGAGATGCAGGTGTTCCGCTCCTCCGGCGCAGGCGGTCAGCACATCAACAAGACCTCCTCTGCGGTTCGACTGATCCACAAGGCCACGGGCATTGTGGTGTCCTGCCAGACCGAGCGGAGCCAGTTCCAGAACAAGGAAACCTGTCTGCGGATGCTGCGCTCCAAGCTGGTGGAGATCAAGGAGCGGGAGCATCTGGACAAGATCTCCGACATCAAGGGCATCCAGCAGAAGATCGAGTGGGGCAGTCAGATCCGCAACTATGTGTTTATGCCCTACACGCTGGTGAAGGATACCCGTACCGGCTGTGAGACTTCCAATGTGAATGCCGTGATCGACGGCGCTCTGGATCCCTTCATCGAGGCCTACCTCAACTGTCTGGCCTCCGGCGGCTGGGTGCAGAAGTAATTGAATATGGGAAAATCCCCTCCGATGGAGGGGATTTTTTTCGATATGGGCAGCAAAAAAGGCTGTCGGAATTCCGACAGCCCGGGGTTGCCTGATGGAAGCTTACAGAGCAGCCTTAGCCTTCTCGACCAGAGAAGCGAAAGCGGCGGGATCCTGAATTGCCATCTCGGACAGGCTCTTGCGGTTCATTTCGATACCGGCCTTCTTGACGCCATTCATGAACTTGGAGTAGTTCAGGCCGTAGGGAGCGACAGCAGCGCTGATACGGACGATCCACATTCTGCGGTAGTCACGCTTCTTAGCCTTACGGCCAGCGTAAGCGTAGTTGCCGGACTTCATGACAGCCTGCTTGGCCATCTTAAAGTGACGGGACTTGGAACCCCAGTAGCCCTTAGCCAGCTTCAGGGTAGCATTTCTTCTCTTGCGCGTCATCATTGCGCCTTTAACTCTTGCCATTTCTTATATCCTCCTCTTCCGATTATTTGTAAGGGATCATCTTCTTGATGGTCTCGATGTTGGTGGAATCAGCGTAAGCAGTGGTACGCAGACGACGGGTACGCTTGGTGTCCTTCTTGGTGAGGATATGGCTCTTGAAAGCACGGGCTCTCTTGACCTGACCGGACTTGGTCAGATTGAATCTTTTCTTTGCACCGCTATGGGTTTTCAGCTTGGGCATAGTAGGTTCTCCTTCCGATTCTTTCGTTATAGGGAAATTTTATTTGGAATTCTTGGGGGACAAAAACATCGCCATGAAACGGCCATCCAGTTTGGGATTCTTTTCCATGGATGCCACTTCGGCACACTGCTCGGCGAACTGAAGCAGGAGCTTCTCACCGATATTGGTGTGGGCCATTTCACGGCCACGGAAGCGGACACTGACCTTGACACGGTTGCCGTCGGAAAGGAATTTCTGAGCGGCCTTGATCTTGGTATTGAGATCGTTGGTGTCAATGCTGGGGCTCATACGAATCTCTTTGATTTCCACGACCCGCTGATTTTTCCGGGCTTCCTTCTCCCGCTTCTTCTGATCGAAGCAGAACTTGGAGTAGTCCATGATCTTGCAGACGGGGGGGACAGCATTGGGAGAGATCTTGACCAGATCCAGACCCTGCTCCTCAGCAAGCTGGTTGGCCTCGGCACCGGACATAATACCCAGCTGGGCGCCGTCTGCACCGATGATGCGGAGCTCCTTGTCACGAATCTCTTCATTGAGCTGATGGTCTAACTTGGCTATGGTAAAGCACCTCCATTGATTCAATAAAAAAAGCGGACGCCGAAGCATCCGCACAATTCCTTGAAGATCCGCCCCGAAGGGAGGAAGGGGAATGTGAACCTCTTTGCGCTTGCTGGAGGTGAGGCGGATGTTCAGCCTTCTTCATTACTTAATCATTCTATCACAGGGAAACGGATTTGTCAAGGGAAAATTTCATCAAATGGGGAGCATCTCCGGGAATGATCCTCCGGGGGGATGGGTAGAATCCCTCCAGAGCCTATCCGGCCAGCACATCGGCCTTGACCACGCCGGTGGTGGAGCCGAGCTGGATGAGGAACTCGTCCAGTGTGATGGTCATTTCGGCGGTTTCCGCCGTAACGGTGACCAGCGCACAGCCGTTGGTGGGGATGGTCTGATTGATGGTCAGGATATTGGCATGGAACCGGGCGAAGCAGCCGAGAATGGCGGACAGGACGCCCGGCTCGTCGTGGAGGGTCATGTGGAAGGTGATGATCCGGCCCCGCATCATATTGTGAAAGGGGAGGATGGAATCCCGATACTTATAAAAGGCGCTGCGGCTGATGCCGGTGCGTTTGGTGGCCTCGTTGACGGTGGAAACTTCACCGGTTTCGATGAGCTGCTTGGCGTCTGCGACCTTGAGGAACACCTCGGGCAGGGCGGCGGCTTCAATGATATAGTATTTGGGCTTGCTGGACATGGGAAAACCTCCTGTATAGTTTCTGCCGAAAAACGGCATGAAGGGTCCGTTATCTCGGGTATTATAGCATAAAATCAGCAAAATGCAAGTTATTTTGGGGGGAGGGAAGGAAAATGAGGGATCCGCAGGCCAAACGGATGGGGATTCTGGCCGCAGCACTTTTGGGACTGTGGCTGGGACTGCGATTTTTTCTGCGGCCTCTGCTGCCCTTTGTGCTGGGGGCCTTGCTGGCGGCGGCGGTGCAGCCTGCGGTGGAGTTTCTGAATCGGCGGCTGAGGCTTCCCCGGGGACTGGCCTCGGCCCTCGGGGTGACGGTGCTGCTGGTGCTGCTGGGGGCGCTGATGACCCTGCTGGGGGCGGTCTGCTGTCGGGAGGCGGCGCTGCTGCTGGGGGGTCTGCCCCGGGCGGCGGAGCAGCTCTCCCAAAGGGCCATGGGCCTGCGGGGCTGGGCTTTGGAGTGGGTGAGTCAGGCTCCGGCGCTGCTTCGGGAGCCGTTGGAGCAGGGGATCCGGGGGCTGTTCAGCGATGGAGGCTTGCTGTTGGAGCAGCTGACCGGGGGGATTTTACGGCTGGCCCGAGCCGTGGCAGGGGGGATTTCCGGGGGAGCGCTGGCGGTGGGAACCGGGATCTTGTCCAGCTATCTGATCTCCGCCCGGTATCCACAGCTCCACGACCGACTTGTGGAAAGCGCCCTCTGGGCGAGGCTCCGCCCGGTGCTGGATCGGCTGGGCCGCACCCTTGGACACTGGTGCAAGGCCCAGCTCCGCCTCAGCGTCGTGACCTTTTCCATTGTGCTGGGGGGCTTCTGGCTGCTGGGGGTGGAGCAGGGATTGCTCTGGGCCGTTCTCACGGCGGTGATCGATGCGATCCCCATGCTGGGAACGGGGTTGGTGCTGCTGCCTATGGCGGCGCTGTCCCTGCTCTGGGGCAGCCGGATCCGGGCCTTGGGGCTGGTGGGGGTCTATGTCACGGCGGCGGTGACCCGGTCGGTGCTGGAGCCGAGATGGGTGGGAAAGCAGCTGGGCCTCAGTCCGCTGGGAACCCTTCTGTGTCTGTATCTGGGCCTGCGGCTCTGGGGCATCTGGGGGATGCTTCTGGCCCCGGTGCTGACGGTGCTGGCGCTCCAGCTGGCCCGGGCAGAATAGGCTTGCGCCGGGGGAAATTTCCTGTATAATGAAGGGCAGACAGGAAAGGAAGGCGGGCTTATGGAGCTGAAGCAGGAAATCAAAGCGGGGGGACGGCTGTCTCAGGTGCTGAGGCAGGAGCTGAAGGTCAGCACAGGGCTGATGAACCGACTCAAATGGGAGGATCGGATCTTGGTCAACGGCGTGAGCCAGCGTACCAATTATCTGACGGCGCCGGGGGATGTGATTACCCTGATTCTGGACGAGCCGAAGCCGGAATATGAGCCGGAGGAGATGGATTTGCACATCCTCTATGAGGACGAGCATCTGCTGGCGGTGGACAAGCCCGCCGGGATGCTGGTGCATCCCTCCCGGTGCCGGGATACAGGGACGCTGGCCAATGGGATCCTCTGGTATTATGGGCAGCAGGGGCTGCCTGCGGCCTTCCATCCGGTGACCCGGCTGGATCGGGACACCTTCGGGGTGGTATTGATCGCAAAAAATTCCCATGTCCACGGCCTGCTCAACGAAGCCCATCGGCAGGGACAGCTGCAAAAGACCTATGAGGCCATGGTCTATGGGGTGCCGCAGCCGCTCCAAGGGCTGGTGGATGCACCCATTGAACGGCTGCCCCTGCCCAGCCTGCTGCGGAGGATCGGCCCGGAGGGAAAGCCCTCCCAGACCAGATACCGGGTCCTGCGCCGATGGGAGGGACATTCTCTGGTGGAGCTTCAGCCCCTGACGGGACGAACCCACCAGCTGCGGCTGCACTGTGCCTATCTGGGCTGTCCCATTCTGGGCGACCCCCAGTACGGCACGGAGGAATCCCAGACCTATTCCCGGCAGTTCGGGCTGGAATACCAGCGGCTCTGCGCCCGGAGGCTGGATTTTCTCCATCCCATCACCGGGGAGCCGGTGCAGATTTTCTCGGAGATGACCCCGGAATTCCCATAGAAAAAGCCCTGACGCACAAGCGTCAGGGCTTTTTGGTACCAAAAAGGAGGGATCAGATCTGCTCCTGATGGGCAGCCTCGATGATCTTGATGAACTTCTCGGGAACCAGAGAAGCGCCGCCGATCAGGCCGCCGTCGATGTCGGGCTGTGCCAGCAGCTCGTAGGCGTTCTTCTCGTTCATGGAGCCGCCGTAGAGGATGGAGATGGCACGGGCATTCTTGGAGGAGTACAGCTTGCGAACCACGGTACGGATATGCTCACAGACCTCCTCAGCCTGCTCGGGGGTAGCGGTACGGCCGGTGCCGATGGCCCAGATGGGCTCGTAGGCGATGATGACCTTGCGGATCTTGTCCTCGGAGACGCCGTTGAGGCCCAGCTTGATCTGCATGGCGATCCACTCGCTGGTGACGCCAGCCTCACGCTGCTCCAGAGTCTCGCCGCAGCACATGATGGGGATCAGACCTGCTTCCAGAGCGGCCAGAACCTTGGCATTGACCTCGGCGTCAGTCTCGCCCATGGCACGGCGCTCGGAGTGACCGATGATGACATACTTACAGCCGGCATCCACCAGCATATTGGTAGCGATCTCGCCGGTGTATGCACCGCTTGCATTGGCGTTGCAGTTCTCGGCACCGATGCCCACCCGAGTCTCACGCATGGCACGGACAGCGGCAGGGATGCAGACAGCGGGAACACACAGAGCCACATCGCACCAGCGGCCCTTGGGCATGAGGCCCTTGAAGGCGGTCATGAATTCCTTGGTCTCGCTGGGGGTCTTATTCATTTTCCAGTTACCGGCAATAACGGTCTTACGGTACTTTCTATTCATTACGAATTCTCCTTACTATGTTCACATCATCTATGATGATCTTTGACAGAATAAAGCCATGCCGGGAGAAGGCTCCCCCGACATGGCAAGGGTGCGGGGAAACAGCGGGATTTACTTATCCTGCAGGCAGGCGATACCGGGCAGCTCCAGACCCTCGAGGAACTCCAGAGAAGCGCCGCCGCCGGTGGAGATGTGGGTGATCTGGTCAGCGAAGCCCAGCTGCTCGCAGGCAGCTGCGGAGTCACCGCCGCCGACGATGGTGATGGCCTCGGAATCAGCCAGAGCCTGAGCCACGGCGATGGTACCCTTGGCCAGAGTGGGGTTCTCGAACACGCCCATGGGGCCGTTCCAGACCACGGTCTTGGCGTTCTTGGCAGCATCAGCGAACAGCGCACGGGTCTTTTCACCGATGTCCAGACCCATCTTGTCAGCGGGGATCTCGTTGGAGGGAACGGTTTCCACAGCGATCTCGCCGTCGATGGGGTCAGGGAAGGAGGCAGCCACCACGGTGTCGATGGGCAGCAGGAGCTTGACGCCCTTCTGCTCGGCCTTGGCCATCATTTCCTTGCAGTAGTCGATCTTCTCGCTGTCCAGCAGAGAGGTGCCGACGGAGTAGCCCTTGGCAGCCAGGAAGGTGTAGGCCATGCCGCCGCCGATAATCAGGGTATCGACCTTTTCCAGCAGGTTATTGATGACATTGAGCTTGTCGGAGACCTTGGCGCCGCCCAGAATGGCGACGAAGGGACGCTCGGGGTTGGACAGGGCCTTGCCCATGATGGAGACTTCCTTCTCGATCAGGAAGCCGCAGACTGCGGGCAGATGCTCGGCCACACCGGCGGTAGAAGAATGGGCACGGTGAGCGGTGCCGAAGGCGTCGTTCACGAAGATGTCAGCCAGATCAGCCAGAGCCTTGCTCAGCTCGGGGTCGTTCTTGGTCTCGCCCTTGATGTAACGGGTGTTCTCCAGCAGCATGACCTGACCCTCTTCCAGAGCGGCGGCCTTGGCCTGAGAATCTGCACCGGCCACATCCTTGGCCATGATGACGGTCTGACCCAGCAGCTCGCTGAGGCGGTCTGCGACGATCTGCAGGCTCAGCTCGGGCTTCCACTCGCCCTTGGGCTTGCCCATATGAGAGCAGAGGATGACCTTTGCATGATGCTCGATCAGATACTTGATGGTGGGCAGGGCAGCGACGATCCGCTTGTCGCTGGTGATGACGCCGTTCTTGGTGGGCACGTTGAAGTCGCAGCGGCACAGAACCCGCTTGCCTGCTACATCGATGTCCAGAATAGACTTCTTATTGTAGTTCATAATGATTCCTCCAAATTACCGGGGTGAACCCCGCATTTTTCCAAAATCCTGCAAACCGGGAAAGTCCAGCTGCCGAAGGGCCTCGTAGACGGTGATGGCGACGGAATTGCTGAGATTCAGGCTTCTGGCCACGCTTCGCATGGGCAGACGGATACACGCATCCCGGTGAGCCTCCAGAAAATCCTCGGGCAGACCCTTGGTTTCCTTTCCGAAGAACAGATAGCACCCATCCTCAAACTGCGCCTCCGTATAGCTGCGGGGGGCTTTTGTGGAGAGGCACCACATCTGGCGCACATCGTTGCGGGCAAAAAAATCTTCCAGACTATCGTAGTCGATGACCTCCACCAGATGCCAGTAGTCAAGACCGGCACGGCGAACCGCCTTCTCGGAAATGTCGAAGCCCAGAGGGCGGATGAGGTGAAGCCTTGCGCCGGTGGCTGCACAGGTCCGGGCGATATTTCCGCAGTTCTGGGGAATTTCGGGCTGGACCAATACAACATTCAGCATGGCTTTTACTCCAATACCGCCGATTTTCGGCAGGTTCCTTTCAGATTTGCTTACGCCCCTATTGTATGCGAAACTTCCTGTAAAATCAATCTAAAAATTAGAAATTTTATGAATCTTTCATAGTCTCCACATAAAAAGCCCTCTCTCCCACAGAATTTTGTGAAATTTGTCGGGCAGTTTTCAGGAAGGAGGGGAGAGAAAGAGAGAAATGGTACAGAAATCTCTGAAAAATCATACAAATTCCACCTCCGCTCCCTCTCAGAGTGGAAAAATGCCGCCCAATCGGGCGGCATTGCAGACTCAGGAAACCGTGACCTGCCGAACGGTAACGGCAGGGTCGCCGTTATATTCGGAGACATCGGTGGTATAGTGATAGGTGAAGGAAACGGTATCACCCACCTTGACGGCCTTGCCGCCGTCGATGGCAGAAAAGTTCAGATAGATATAATCCTCGGGGTCATAATGGCTGTCGCCCTCGGTGATCTGGATCCGGCAGGCCTGACCGTTGACATATTCCACAGTCCCGGTGAGGGTGGAGCGGTCATAGTCCAGCTTGGGCAGGGTGGGGCCGCCGTCGGCATTGCCGCAGCCGCAGAGCAGGGCGGAGCAGAGAAAAACGGTCAGCAGCATCAGTGTGAAGATTCGTTTACGCATGGAAATTCACCTCAAGTTTTGGAATTCCTTTATATGATAGTCGCAAAGAAGGGAAATTGCAAGGAAAACTTCTGTAAACATTGGAGAATTTCCGTCATGCCCCTATGAAACCGGGCCGCACTGTGCTACAATAGGACAGAAAATTCCCAAAGGCTTTGGAGGAAATTACATGAAAGAAATCTTTTTGATGAAGCTGGGCGAGGTGGTGCTGAAGGGCGCCAACAAGCGCCAGTTTGAGGCCAAGCTCAGAACCAATGTGCGCCGCCGCATGAGACCCTACGGCGAGTTCGATGTATATCTGATGCAGTCCACCGTCTATGTGGAGCCGATGAACGAGGAGGCTGATGTGGAGGGGGCATGGGAGGCCTGCAAGAGCATCTTCGGCATTGTGAGCATCTGCCGCTGCCGTCCCTGCGAGAAGAATCTGGACGCCATTTTCGGTGCCGTGGAGGAATATCTGGGCGCCGATCTGGACTGCGCCAGAAGCTTCAAGGTGGAGTCCAAGCGCTCCGACAAGCAGTTCCCCCTGACCTCCATCGGCATCTCTCAGGAGATCGGAGGCCGTCTGGCCGAGGCTCATCCCGGCTGCGCCGTGGATGTCCACCACCCCGAGTACACCGTCTATGTGGAGGTTCGGGATCTGGCGGCCTATGTCCACGGCCCTGCGGAGCCGGGGGCCGGCGGTCTGCCCACGGGTGTGGGCGGCAGAGCCATGTGCCTGCTCTCCGGCGGTATCGATTCTCCGGTGGCGGCCTATATGATGGCCAAGCGGGGCATGGAGATCGAGTCCGTCCACTTCTTCTCCTATCCGTACACCTCCCAGCTGGCCAAGGACAAGGTTCTGGAGCTGGGCCGTCTTGTGACCCGGTACAGCGGTCGGATGACCGTGAATATCGTCTCCTTCACCGAGATTCAGGAGGCCATTCGGGACAACTGCCCCGAGGAGTATTTTACCCTGATTATGCGCCGGTTTATGATGGAGATCTCCCAGCGCCTTGCCAAGCACGACGGCTGCGGCGCTCTGATTACCGGCGAAAATCTGGGTCAGGTGGCCTCCCAGACCATGGAGGCCATGACCGTCACCGGCGCTGTGGTGGACATTCCCATTTTCATGCCGCTGGTGGGCATGGACAAGGAGGAGATCGTGACCATCGCCCGGAAAATCGGGACGCTGGACACCTCCATCCTGCCCTACGAGGACTGCTGCACGGTCTTTACCCCCAGACATCCCAAGACCAAGCCCTCTCTGGGGCAGGTTCAGCACGCAGAACGGAATCTGGATCGGGAGGCCCTGATCCAGCGGGCCGTGGAAACGGTGGAACGGGTGACACTCAAGTATGGCGAAACTGAAGCTTTCATCTGATGTCTTGCAGGCCCTGAAGGGTCGGAGGCTGGCTACGGCGGAAAGCCTCACCGGCGGTGGGATCGGCGCAGCCCTCACCGCAGTCAGCGGCGCCTCGGCAGTCTATGCCGGGGGGATCATCAGCTATACCAACGAGGCAAAGCACCGTCTGCTGGGGGTTCCCATGGAGCTGCTGGAGGAGCTGGGAGCGGTTTCTCAGCCCGTGGCGCAGGCCATGGCCGAGGGAGCCAGAATGGCTCTGGAGGCAGATGCGGCGGTTTCCGTGACGGGGCTGGCCGGCCCCGGTGGCGATGAATTCGGCAACCCGGTGGGAACCGTGTTCATCGGTTACAGCGACCGAAGGGACGCCTTTGCCCGCAGATACCAATTCACGGGCAGCCGGGAGGAGATCCGGGAGCAGACCATCGAGGCTGCTCTGGAGCTGGTCTATCAGCAGAATTCCTGAGCATGGCGGAAAATATCCCATAAAAAAATCCCCGGACGGCTGTCCGGGGATTTTTTTAGGTTGTTTTCTTCTGTTCCCGTTCCAGCTCCTCCAAGGATTTTGCGGTGGGATCGTAGTTGACGATCACGCTGCGGTCGGTCAGGCTGTTCACCACCTGATCGGAGACCTTGGGGCCGTAGACATTGACTTGGATCAGCTGGGGACACTGGAGCAGGGGGCTGATGTCCTCCAGACCGGGGTTATAGTCGGCGTAGAAATAGTTGAGCCGCTGGAGCTTGGAAAGGGGAGAAATATCTGTCAGCTGGTTGTGATCGGCCCGGAGAACAGCCAGCTGGGAGCCTTCGGGGAAATCAGGCAGGACGGTGACGGCATTCTCGGAGAAATCCAGCTCCCGCAGGGCGGAAAGCCCGGAAAGCGGACTGAGGTCGGTGAGCTGATTTTTGGCAAGATCCAGCTTTTCCAGTCCCACACAGCGGGTCAGGGGGCTGACGGAGGTGATGGCATTGCCGGAGAGATCCAGCTCCCGCAGCTCCGCCATGTCATCCAGAGCGGTGATGGAGGTGATCCGATTGCCCGCCAGATCCAGCCGGGTCAGATTCTTGCAGGAGGCCAGAGGGGCCATGGAGGAAACGGCGTTGTGAGAGCAGTCAAGGGATTTGAGCTGAGGCATCCCGCTGAGAACCGACAGATCGGTGACGGCATTGCCGCTGAGATCCAGATCCTCCATGGCGGTCATGCCGCTGAGAGGGGAGAGGTTGCCGATGGCGTTTTTGGAAAGATCCAGAGATTTGAGTCCCACCGCCGGCTCCAGCTCGGCTGCGGTAGAGAGGGAACAGCCGGAGAGGGTGAGGGATCTGAGGGCAGGCAGGGCCGCAATGGGAGCCAGAGAATCGGAGAGGGTGCAGTCCTTGATGACCAGCTCCTCCAGATGGGTCATGCCCGGCAGGAAGCTGAGAGAATCGATGCTCTGCTGGGTGATGGTGAGCTTTCTCAGCTGGGTCAGATGCCGCAGATCCTCCAGACTCTGGGCCTCGGCAGGAACGGTAAATTCCCGGATGGCCCAAAGATCGTCGGAGAAGATCTCCGTATCCTGACCGAACAGCAGCTCGGCCCGCAGGACGGCCTCCATGGCCGGATCCTTCAGCTCCACCTGCTCGATCACGCCGCCGATGGTGTAATTGAAGATGGCAAGGGGGCTGACCAGACCGTTGTCGGCCACGGTGACGGCATAGACCTTGGTTTCACCGGCAGGCAGGGTGATCGGCTCGGTGACCGGCTCCCGGGCGATGGTGGGATATTCCCCGTCGGTGGTCACAAAGAGGGTGCCGCCCTCCCCGGAGAAGGTGACGGTGATATATTGGTTATAGAAGCCGGATTCAAAATCCGCCGTGGGGGCTGCCGGACGCATGGCGTCCAGCTGGGCCTTGATGGTCGGATCGGTGATTTTTTCCAGCATATTGAGGGCATCCAGAATCTTGTCCTGCTCCACATAGGTCTTGCACAGGGCCATATACAGCTCGGCGTCGCCGCCGTCGGCAATGGCTCCGGAGAGGGTGACCTCAGCCTTGGTGTAGTTGTCCACGGACTTATAGATGTCCGCCAGCTCGATGGCGATGTTCTGATCCTGCTCGGAGATTTCGTAGCTCAGACCGTAGAACCAGGTGGCGCCGCTGAAATTGCCGTGCCGGGCGCAGCTTCGGGCGGCATCGGACAGCAGATCCCGAACCGTATCCCGGTCATAGACGAACATATACCAGCCTGCACTGGCGATCAGCAGGCAGACCAACAGCAATGCGAAAATTCGCTTGATGACTTTCTTCATTTAAATATGCTCCATTTCGAGGTATAGTCTGTCTGCATTATACTAAAACAGCAAACTGATGTCAAGAACTGCCGAAGGCCGGGGGAGGATCTTGGCCTGATTTCGGGGGAATCTGCGGCTAAAATCCGGTATGCTTTCCGGGAGGTGAGGATATGAAAAAGCAACTGATGACTGCCGTGGTGCTGGGCTGCATCCTTCCGGCCATGCTGGCCTTCGGGGTCGGGCTGGCGGTGGGCCGGGAGACGCCGCCCCCCGAGGCGTCGATCTCCGAGGCCCCGTCCCGACCCACGGAGGCGGCTCTGCCGTCCATGGTTTCGGACTATGACCAACGGACTGTGGTTTCCGTGGAGCTGGACGGGGGAAGCCGGGAGGAAATGGAGCTGGGGCAATATCTGACCCGGGTGCTGCTGGCGGAAATGCCGGCGGAATTTGAGCCGGAGGCCCTCAAGGCGCAGGCGGTGGTGGCCCGAACCTATACCTGCCGTCGTCTGGCCGGCAAAAAGCACGGCATGGCGGCGGTCTGTACGGATCCGTCCTGCTGTCAGGGCTGTCGGAGGGAGGCGGATTATCTGGAGGCCGGGGGAAGGGCCGAGGCGGTGGAAAAGATCCGCCAGGCCGTCCGGGACACCGACGGACAGGTGCTGACCTATGAGGGAGCGCTGATCGACGCCACCTATTTTTCCTGCTCCGGGGGTTTTACGGAGGATGCGGTGGCGGTCTGGGGGCAGGATGTTCCCTATTTGCAGGCGGTGGAGAGTCCCGGGGAGGAAATGGCCCCCCGATTCCGGGAGGAGGTCTGCTTCACCCGGCAGGAGCTGACGGAGAAGCTGGGGCTTTCCGGACAGGAGGGCGAAGCCCTTGCGATCGGCCCCATCCGCCGTACCGAGGGCGGCGGCATTGAAACGGTGCAGATCGGCGGCAGGCAATTTTCGGGCCGGGAGCTGCGGCAGAAGCTGGGTCTGCGTTCCACGGCCCTTGAGATCCGACAGGAGGGGGCGCAGTTCGTGTTCGAGAGCCGGGGCTTTGGGCATCGGGTGGGCATGAGCCAATATGGCGCTCAGGCCATGGCTTTGGAGGGAAGGGGGTATGCGGAAATTCTGTCCCACTATTATCAGGGGACGGAACTGGAGGTTCGCAGATAAAAAATGCCCCGATGGAGATCCATCGGGGCAAAAAAAGATAAAAAAGAAAAGAGACGCAAAAAGCGTCTCTTTTTTGGAGCGGGTGACGAGGCTCGAACTCGCTACCTCCACCTTGGCAAGGTGGCGCTCTACCGGATGAGCTACACCCGCATGGGCTTGTTCCTTGTTTCCCTCGGAACAATTTGCATTATACCTGCTTTATGTCCGTTTGTCAAGCCCTAATTTTTATTTTTTTCAATTCTTTCGGCGGAAGGCCGGGAAACAGGCTCGGTCTGCTCCGAAATCGGCGCACCGCACCGGGGGTAGGCCAGATAGTCCCAGACATAGGCCTCCATATCCGGATCGGTCAGCAGCTCGAACCGGCCCCGTTCCCGGGTGCGGAGCAGATCCACATGGTAATAGGTCTGGTCACAGCGAACCATGTTCCAGACCCGGCTTTCGCCGTTGCAGGTTCCGGTGACGGTCTTGGCCTCCAGCCCCACCTGACGGCACATGGCGGCATAGACCTGAGCGAAGGCCTCGCTGTCGCCCACCCCGTAGCAAAGCAGGGAATAGCAGGGGGTCAGGGAGGTGCGCAGGGTGTAGTCCATCCGCTGCATGAGAAAGCTGGAGAGCTGGCTGAATTTTTCCTCGTCGGAGGCGTCGGGATTCACATACAGCCGGGCGGAGGAGAAGATCGGCTCCACCTTTTCCCGCATATACCGCAGGGAATCCCGGCTGGTCTGATAGTGCAGATCCAGAGAGAGGATCCGCACACTGCCCCGCTGGGGGCAGATGGTGGCGGTGACCTGCGGGGGTTCCATGACGATCTCCGGGTGCAGCTGCGACCAATCCTCGATGATCTGGACGAAATCCGTCTCCTGAAAGCCGGTGATCTGCAAGACCAGACTGGGCTGGAAATTCCGCAGGGCCTCGGTGATGGCCTCGGTGGCCCCGGCGATCCCCCGTACATTGTAGATGGAATCGATCTCCGCCTTGCTGCGGCGGTAGTGCAGCTCCACGGACAGCGCCTCCTGACTGCCCACGCCATGCTCATACTGGATGTCCTCCAGCGCATAGGCCCCGATGGGGTAGACCTCCCGGACATAGCCCACGGCCCGTTCCATATCCGCCAGCGCCTGCTCGGTGGGGTAGTCCACCAGCACGATCCGGGCCTTTTCGGCCCCCAGATCCACCAGATCGGTCAGGGCATTGCGCAGCTGAAAATAGCTGCTGACCACCAGCGGCTCGTCATCGGTTTGCAGATAGCCGATCTCGTGGGGGGTGACGGAGGCATAGCGCACCGAATGCCAGCTGCATCCGCACAGGAGCAGGATGGCACAGGCGCACAGGATCAAAAGCCGTTTCATGGGCCTGCCTCCTTCTTACAGGGAATCGTGGGAATATTTGGCAAAGCCGTCCCCCAGAACCTGATGGGCCTCCTGCACGATGATGAAGGCGCCGGGGTCGATCTCCACCACCGTCTCCTTGAGCTGGGCCAGCTGATCCTTTTTCACGGCGGCCAGCACCACCTTGGTGTCCTTCTGGGAGTAGTAGCCCTGCCCATAGAGGTAGGTCACGCCCCGGTCCAGCTTGTCACAGATGGCGGTAGAAATGGCTTCGTATTCCTTGGAGATGATGAGGGCCACCTTGGAGTAGTCGAAATGATAGATGACGGCGTCGATGATCTGGCAGGTGGCGAACATGGCGATGAGGGAATAGAGCATATTGTTGAGATTGCCGAACACGATACCGGTGGCGGAGGCCACCACGAAGTCGATGCACAGGCCGATCTGGCCGATGTTCATATTGGGCCGCTTGAGCTTGAGCAGGCGGATGAGGATGTCGGAGCCGCCGGTGGAGGCATTGACAAGAAACACCAGCCCCAGACCGAAGCCGCAGATCACACCGCCGTAGATGGCCGCCAGCAGCGGCTCGGCATCAATGGTGGGGATCCCGGAAAAGAGGTCGATGAACAGGGAGAGAAAGACCGTACCCAGTACGGAGCCGATCAGGAATTGCAGACCGATTTTTTTACCGCCCAGCAGAAACAGGGGCAGATTGATGAGGGCAGTCACCACGCCCACGGTTCCGAAGCCCAGCAGCTGGGTGATAATCATGGCGATACCGGAGATGCCGCCGGCGTTGAAGCCCTGCGGCTCCAGAAACAGGTCGAAGCCCAGAGCAAACAGGGCGCAGCCCAGAGCGATCTTGCCGGTCCAGACCAGAAATTTCAGTACATTCTTCATAACATGACCTCCTTGGTGGTGGGGTTAAAAGGTCAGGGAAATCTGCTGCTGGGGTGCTTCCTCCTCCTTGAGGATGGCACCGGCGGCAGGCAGGCTCTTGGCCCGATAACGGCTTTGGTTTTGGATGTTCGACTGGGAAAGCAGGACGGCGGATTCCAGAGCGGCCTTGCGCTTGGGGGTCAGCACCGCAACACCCTGAGTGGTGCGGGTGGACTTGGGCAGCAGGGCGGCAGAGGAGAACAGCAAGGCCCTGCCGTCGGTGGAATAGATGACCACCTCCTGATCCGCCGCAAGGCAGAGAACCGTCCGGAGGGGGGATTTGGGGCAGAAGGCGCTGGAGAGCTTTTTCCGATTGGTCTTGGTTTCGTAGGCGCTGAGGGGGATCTTTGCCACCTTTCCGTTTTCGTAGAAGAACAGCAGGAAGCCGGAATAATCGCCGGTCAGCACCACGCTGAGGATGGTTTCCTCCGGATCCAGCCCCAGCTTCTGGGGCAGATAATCCCCCAGCAGGGAGGCCTTGGAGTCCTCGAAGTCCCGCAGCTTGGCCTTGTAGCACTGGCACTGGTTCGTAAAGACCAGCAGCTCGTCCCGGGCGGTGGTCTCCACGGTGAAGCTCAGCTCGTCGCCCTCCTTGAACTTCTGCTCGCCGGACATCCGCAGGCTCTGGGGGGTGATTTTCTTGAAATAGCCCTGTCGGGAGACAAAGATATGGACGGGGGTATCGGGAATTTCGTCGATCTCCTCCCCGGCGTCCAGCTCCTCGGGGGTGGGCTGGGCCAGAAGGGTCTTGCGGGGCTGGCCGAATTTCTTGCTGACCTGCTCCAGTTCGGTGATGATGACCTTCTGGAGTCGGCGGCGGTTCTGGAGGGTGTCCTGTAGATCCGCAATTTCGGCCTCCAGCTGGGAAATGGCATTGGTCTGGCGGAGAATGTACTCCCGGTTGATGTTTCGCAGCTTGATCTCCGCCACGAAATTGGCCTGCACCTCGTCGATGCCGAAGCCGATCATCAGATTGGGGACGACCTCGCTTTCCAGCTCGGTTTTGCGGATGATCTCCACCGCCTTGTCGATGTCCAGCAGGATCTTGGCAAGGCCCTGAAGCAGATGCAGCCGGTCGGACTTCTTCTGGATCTGGAAATAGATCCGGCGGCGGACACATTCGGTGCGCCATGCGATCCACTCCTCCAGAATTTCGCCCACGCCCAGTACCTTGGGCATCCCGGCGATCAGGATGTTGAAATTGCAGGCGAAATGATCCTGAAGGGGGGTCATGCGGAACAGCTTGACCATGAGCTTGTCCGGGTCTACGCCCCGCTTGAGGTCGATGGTGAGCTTGAGGCCGCCCAGATCGGTTTCGTCCCGCATATCGGAGATCTCCCGGATCTTTCCGGCCTTGATGAGGTCGGCCACCTTGTCCATAATGGCCTCGGTGGAGGTGGTGTAGGGGATTTCAAAGATCTCGATGATATTCTCGGATTTGAGGTAGCGCCATCTGGCCCGGAGCTTGAAGCTGCCCCGGCCTGTGGAATAGATCTCCCGGGTGGCGGCCTCGTCATAGAGCAGCTCGCCGCCGGTGGAGAAATCGGGGCCGGGCATGGTGGAAAGCAGGTCGTGGTCGGGATTTTTCATCAGGGCGATGGTGGTTTTGCAGACCTCGGTGAGGTTGAAGGAGCAGATATTGCTGGCCATGCCCACGGCGATGCCCTGATTGGCAGTCACCAGCACATTGGGGAAGGTGGTGGGCAGGAGGGAAGGCTCCTTCATGGTGGCGTCGTAGTTGTCCACCATGTCCACGGTGTCGCTGTCGATGTCCCGGAACAGCTCGGCGCAGAGAGGATCCAGCTTGGCCTCGGTGTATCGGGAGGCGGCATAGGCCATATCCCGGGAGTAGACCTTGCCGAAGTTGCCCTTGGAATCCACAAAGGGGTGGAGCAGCGTCTCATTGCCCCGGGCCAGACGCACCATGGTTTCATAGATGGCGGCGTCGCCGTGGGGGTTTAGGCGCATGGTCTGGCCCACGATATTTGCGGACTTGGTTCGGCCTCCGGTGAGCAGGCCCATTTTATACATCGTATAAAGGAGCTTGCGGTGGGAGGGCTTGAAGCCGTCGATCTCCGGGATGGCCCGGGAGACGATGACGGACATGGCATAGGGCATATAGTTCAGCTCCAGCGTTTCGGAGATGGGCTGTTCCACGGTGGAGCCGTGGAGCCCCATGATGCCCTCGGTGGAGATTTTTTTCTTGTTCTGGGGTTGTTTTTTCTTCGCCATACGGCCCTCCTATCAGGAAATGTCGGCCAGCTCCAGATACCGGGAGCCGTTTTCCGCAATGAAATTTTTCCGTTCTGCCAGATTGTCGCCCAGAAGCATATCAAAATAGTGGGCGGTGCGCTCGGCGTCCTCGGGCATGACTTGGATCAGCCGACGGGTCTCGGGGTTCATGGTGGTCATCCACATCATCTCCGGGTCGTTTTCGCCCAGACCCTTAGAGCGCTGGATGGAGACTTTTTTCCCCTCCAGCCCGGAGAGGATATGAACCTTTTCCTGCTCGTTGTAGGCGAACCAGGTCTGCTCCTTGCAGCTGATTTCAAAGAGGGGGGATTCTGCGATATAGACATAGCCGTTGCGGATCAGGGTGGGGCAGAGCCGATAGAGCATGGTGAGGATCAGAGTCCGGATCTGGAAGCCGTCCACATCCGCATCGGTACAGATGACCACCTTATGCCAGCGCAGGTTATCGAGGTCGAAGGAACTCAGCTCCTTGAGCTTTTTGCCCTGAATTTCCACGCCGCAGCCCAGCACCTTCATCAGATCGGTGATGACGGGGGAGGCGAAGATCTTGTTGTAATCGGCCTTGAGGCAGTTGAGAATTTTACCCCGGATGGGCATGATGCCCTGAAATTCTGCGTCCCGGGAGAGCTTGACCGAGCCAAGAGCGGAATCGCCCTCGACGATGTACAGCTCCCGCTTCCCGGTGTCCCGGCTGCGGCAGTCCACGAATTTCTGCACCCGGTTGGCGATGTCCACCGAGCCGGAGAGCTTCTTTTTTACGCTGGTTTTGGTTTTTTCCGCCGATTCTCTGGCCCGCTTGTTCACGAGGATCTGGTCGGCGGCCTTGTCGGCCTCCTGCTTGTTCTCGATGAACCAGACCTGAAGCTGCTCCCGGAAGAAGGCGGCCATGGCCTCCTGAGTGAATTTGGAATTGACGGATTTTTTGGTCTGATTCTCGAAGCAGCCGATGGTGGAGAAGCAGTTGGTAATCAGCACCAGAGAGTCCAGAATGTCCTGAAACAGGATCTTGCTCTCGGTTTTGTTGTATTTGTTGTTGTCCCGGAGGTATTTGTCGAAGGCGGCGGTGAAGGAGGAGCGCAGGGCCTTATCCGGGCTGCCGCCGTATTCCAGCCAAGAGGAGTTGTGATAGAATTCCACATGACTGAGCTTTTTGGAGAAGCAGAAGGAGGCCGTGATCTTGAGCTTCATCTCCGGGCGGTTTTCCGCATCCCGGCCCCGGCGCTCGGTTTCCCAGTAGACGGGCATGGTGAAGGCGTCGTCCCCCACCAGCTCCTCCAGATATTGCTGGATGCCGTTTTCGTAGCAGAATTCCTCGGTTTCAAAGTGACCGCCCACCTGATTGCGGAATCTGAACCGGATGCCCCGGTTGACCACGGCCTGCCGCCGCAGCACATCCCGATAGTATTCCACGGGGATGTCGATGTCGGTAAACACCAGCGGGTCGGGCTTCCAGTGGAAGCAGGAGCCGGTCTTTTTCCGGGTGGTGGGCTGCTTTTGCAGACCGCCGATGTTGCGGCCCTTTTCAAAGTGCAGGGAATATTCATAGCCGTCCCGGTGAATGGTGGCGTCGAAGAAGGAGGAGGCGTACTGGGTGGCACAGGAGCCGAGGCCATTGAGGCCGAGAGAATATTCGTAGTTTTCGCCGTTGACGCCGTACTTGCCGCCGGCATACATTTCGCAGAAAACCAGTTCCCAGTTGTAGCGCTTTTCCTTTTCGTTATAGTCCACGGGGCATCCCCGTCCAAAATCCTCCACCTCCACGCTGAGGTCGGCATAGCGGGTGACGGTGATGGTGTCACCGTGACCCTCTCTGGCCTCGTCGATGGCGTTGGAGAGGATCTCAAAGACAGCGTGCTTACAGCCCTCCAGATCATCGGAGCCAAAAATAACGGCGGGGCGCTTTCGGACCCGCTCCTCTCCTTTGAGCATGGAGATGCTGGAATTGTCATATTGTTGTGTTTTTTTTGCCATAATTTGAACCATCCATACTTATACCATTATATTATACAGAGATATTATATGTAATATCTGCATAAAAGTCAATCTTTCCCCCGAATACGCCACGGCACTGTGGAGAAAAATCCCCGGGCCTTCCCAATGAGGCCCGGGGACAAAAAATCCCTTCCGCTTTTGGAAGGGACTTTCGTGTTTCATCCATTAGAAGAAGCTGAGGCACAGGGTCAGGATCAGCCATGCGGCAGCGATCCATTTGGTGATGGTGGCCAGCAGCTTGTCCCGACCGCCCATACCGGTTTTATTCATAAAGGAATCGGAATTGCCAGCCAGAGCGCCGGACAGACCGGCCTCCTTGTCGGATTGCAGCAGAACCACGATAATCAGTGCAATGCTTGCGATCACTTCCAGAACACCCAGAAAGATTTGCATATGTTTCCCTCCTTCCGTTTTCGGATACAGCCGCAGGAGCCGGAGCGCCCTCCAAGGCTCGATGCGAAATCGTACTCTATATAAGCTTAACTACTATACCATAGCTGACGGGCAATAGCAAGGGCTATTTTGCCGGATCCGCCCGGAAGTTCCATATTTTGCGGATATGCACCGATAGAGTAAAAATACACAAGGGAAAACAGGGGAAAAGCCTCGTAATTTTCAAAAATTGTCCAATGGACATGGAGGGGAAATTGTGATAAAATCCCGATATTTGTTCTGCTTGCAGGAGGTAGCATATGGAAAAACAGCCGGCCGAGCGCTCCATCACCGAGGGCGTGATTTGGAAGCAGCTCCTCATCTTCTTCTTTCCCATTCTGCTGGGATCCTTTTTCCAGCAGATGTACAACACCGTGGACACCATCATCGTGGGCCGGTTCGTGGGCATGGAGGCCCTGGCCGCCGTGGGAGCGTCCACGCCCATCGTCAATCTCATCAACGGATTTTTCATCGGGATCTCCACCGGCGGCACCGTGATCCTCTCCCAGTTCTACGGAGCCAGAGACCGAAGCGGCGTCAGCCAAGCCATCCATACCAGTACGGCGCTGGCGTTGGTGCTGGGTGTGGTGGTGACGGTGCTGGGCATGGCCAGCTCCGGGTGGATGCTGCGGCTGATCGGGACCCCAGAGGGCTGTCTGGAGGATGCGATCCTCTATTCGGTCATCTATTTTTCCGGCTCCATTGCCACCATGGTCTATAATATGGGAGCCGGACTGCTCCGGGCCATGGGCGATTCCAGAAGCCCCACCATCTATCTCATCTGGGCCTGTGTCACCAATGTGGTGCTGGATCTGCTGTTTGTGGTGGTGCTGCACATGGGGGTGGCAGGCGTGGGGCTTGCCACGGTGGCCTCTCAGGTGGTTTCGGCGGTGCTGGTGCTGCGGGCCATGGTGCGTCTGCCGGAGGATCGGCTGGAATGGCGGGAGCTGCGCTTTCGCAAATCCATTCTCCTCAGTGTGCTGCTGGTGGGCATCCCCTCGGGCCTTCAGGCGGTGCTGTATGCGGTGTCCAATCTCATCATTCAGGCCGGCGTCAATTCCTTCGGCGATGTGGTGGTGGCGGCTTGGACGGCATACAGCAAAACCGACGCCATCTGCTGGATGATCGTCAGCGCCTTCGGGGTATCCATCACCACCTTTGTGGGCCAGAATTTCGGCGCAGAGCAGTACCATCGGATCCGGAAAAGCGTCTGGGTCTGCATGGCCATGGCGGTGGGAACCATGACAGTGGTTTCCGCCCTGCTGGTGGGTCTGCGTGAGCCGATCACCTCCATTTATACCACGGATCGGGAGGTCATCCGCTACGGCGCACAGTTTTTGCTGTATATCACCCTGTTCTGCCCCCTCTATGTCCCCATTGAGATCTTCTCCGGGGCCATGCGGGGAACGGGCTATTCGGTGATCCCCACCATCATCACCGGCGTCTGCGTCTGTGTGCTGCGGATCCTCTGGATCGCCGTGGTGGTCAGCCGGTGGCACAGCCTTTGGGCGCTGACCCTGTCCTACCCCATCAGCTGGGGCCTGTGCGGTCTGGTGTTTGCGGTGGACTATTTCCGGGGCGGCTGGCTCTCCGGTCAGATCAAGCGGCTGGGCATGACCCCCGAGACAAAAGAAGCATAAAAAATGCCCGACCGAGGTCGGGCATTTTGCGGTTACAGCTTGGAAAGGATCCAGTCGGCACAGCGGCTGGCGGCGTTTCCGTCCTCACAGAAGCCGTTTTCGGCTTGGAACTGCGCCCAGCGTTCTGCCTGTGCCTGGGCATCGAAGGCGGCAATCTGGTCACAGAGGGCCTCGTTGTTCTCCGCCATGGGGAAGGGCAGAGCCTCCAGCTCAAAATAGAAATTCCGATCCCGGCGGTAGGCCTCCACATCCAGCGCAAAGCGGATGCAGGGCTTTCCCCGGAGGGCAAAGTCGAACATGGAGGAGGAGTAGTCCGTAATCAGCAGGTCACAGCCGCAGAGCAGCTCCTGCATATCGGGGTAGCCCGTGGCATCCAGCACGGTACTTCCGTCATAGGAAAACAGGTCGGCAGACTGGTGAGCCACATTGGGATGGAGCCGGATGAGGGCGGCCCAGCTGCCGCCGAAGCGCTGCTCACAGGCCCGAAGGGCGGCCCGGGCATCCAGCCCATAGCAGGCGGTGGAATGGTCAGAGCGGAAGGTGGGGGCATAGAGCAGGAGCCGGGTCTGGCGGCTGAGGCCGAAAAAGTCCCGGATGCGGCCATTGAGCTGGGCGTCCTCCCGGAAAAAGCAGTCGTTTCTGGGGGTTCCCCAAGGCTCCACCGGGCCGTCATACCAGAAGGAGCGGGTGTAGATGTCCTTCATAAAGGCGCTGCCCGTGACCATGAGATCGGTCTGGGCGGCATCCCGTTTGGCTCCGGCGACATAGGCCGGATCCAGATCCCCTATGGCGTCGGCCTCCAGCCGCTTGAGGGTGAAGCCGTGCCAAGTCTGGAGATAGAACTGGCCCTTTCGCTTGAAGCGCTCGTATTTGCGGCAGTTGTCCACCCAGACCCGGGCGGTGGCCACCTCCCGGACCCGGTGCCGACCGTCCATGAAAACGGGTCGGATGCCCGGGGGCAGGGTATCGGCCTCCTGCTGATTTTTCACCAGCCAGCATAGATCCAGATCGCTGCGGCGGCGCAGAAGCTCCTGTGCAATGGCCTTTGGGGAATCGGAAAAGCCCCGGCCATAATAGCTGGAAAATAGGATCTTCTTCCGGGAAATGGGCAAAAGGCCCCAGCATTTCCAATAGGCCACGGAAATCAGATCGTGAATTCCCACAAAAAATCCCTCCTTTATTTCAGCAGATCCACGGGAAAGCTGTCCCCGGCCTGAGCCTTCCGGGCCTGCTTGAACAGCGCTCCCTGTTTTTTGGTGACGGAAATTTCCCGAAGCCCCTCCCCGGTGCAGAGCTTCAGAGAGATGAGGCCGCCGGATTTTCCGGGGTGGCGCAGGATCCGGGCGGCAGGCAGATCCAGCGGGGTCTTGGATAGAGCCAGAAAGGAAAACTTCTCGTCCTCATAGGGGGCGTCGCCGCCCTTGAGGGCCTTTTGCAGCCGGGTTCGGGGGATGCGGCAGGAGAATTGGCACCAATCTGACGGGGGAAGGGGACAGGCATCTTCGTGGGGACAGGGGGCTGCCATATGAGCGCCCCGTGCCAGCAGAAGCTCCCGGGCCTTGCGAAGCTGGGAAAAGCCCACCGGGGTTCCCGGCTCGATCAGCAGAAGCAGCCGATCCGCCGCCTCCCAAAGCTCCAGCAGGGTTTTCTCCCGGGCGCTGTCGGAAAGCTCGTTGAGGCAGTAGGATTCCAGCACCAGATCGGCATGAAGCGCCACGGGGGCGGTGCTGAGATCCTGCCGCAGCCACCGGCTTTGGGAGAGGATCTCGTCCCCCTCCATCAGCTCCCGGCCCAGCCGGCTCATGGCCTCCTCCCGCTCCAGACAGGTGAAATCCGTGGCATGGGGCAGGAGCGCCCGGGCGGCCCAGCTGGCGGCCCCGGTTCCGGCCCCGATGTCCAGCACCGAGCGCAGGGAAGAAGGCTCCAAAAGCGTGAGGGTATGGCCCAGCGCCGTGGAGACCGCACCGTAGGTGGCGGGCATCCGGGCGCAGGCATAGGCCAGCGCCTCCACATCCCGGGTCAGGAGCCTTGCACCGTGGCCGCTTTCCTTCCGATAGCGCAGGGAGATGGCCTCGGCGGCCTCGGTCAGCACCTTCTGGGGGCATTGGGCGGCCTTCTGTTCAATCGTTTCCCAAAGGGCGCAGGGCAGTTCCATAGGCGTACCTTCTTTCGTCGTTTTTGGATAGTATAGGATAGAACCGTCGGAAATGCAAGGGAAAAGATTGGGAATTTTGTGGGGAAAACCGGGAAAAGCCCCGGGCCTGCCCCGATTCCGGCAAATACGGTTTGACAGATTCCGGGCTTTGGGGTAAAATAAACATAACTTTCAGAAAGGAAGATCGATATGGCGAATATTCGTTTCCATGCGGCGGTCATCGCCGCAAAGCTGGCGGAAAAGCTCATTCGGCTGCTGGGCCGAAACGGCTCCCATACCCCCGGCGCCATTGCACTCAAAATCTGTCCGAATTTCCTCGGGCTTGCCCCCCGTCCCAAGACCCTGATCTGCGTCACCGGCACCAACGGAAAGACCTCGGTCACCAATATGCTCTCCGATGCGCTGGAGGAGCTGGGCTGCACCGTGGCCAGCAATCGGGCCGGCTCCAATATCGTCCCCGGCTGCTGCACCAATGCCCTCAACTCCGTGACATGGACGGGGAAATGCCGGGTGGATGCCGCCGTCTACGAAACCGACGAGCGGGCCAGCCGCCTGATCCTGCCCAAGCTTCGGCCCGACTATATGATCGTCACCAACCTGAGTCGGGATACCCCCAAGCGCAATGCCCACACGGACTATATTTTCAGCATTCTGGATACCTACTGCCCGGACTCCGTGAAGCTCATCCTGAATGCCGACGATCCCTGCTCCAGCCAGCTTTGCCGGGAAAATGACCGGGTGTTCTTCGGCGTCGGCCCTCAGGAGGGGGACTACACCGCTCCCTGCCATCTGATCGCAGATAATACCCTCTGCCCCAAATGCGGCGCAAAGCTGCGCTATGATTATCTGCGTTATCACCACATCGGCAAGGTTCACTGCCCCGGCTGCGGCTTTGCCTCCTATGAGAGCGACTATCTGGTGACGGAGATTGGGGAGGCTTCCCTGACCGCCCGTATTCAGGGACGGGAGGCAGCTCTGCCCCTCATCAGCCCCATGATGCCCAATATCTATAATGAAGCCGCCATCATCGCCATGCTGGATCAGCTGGGGGTGTCGGCGGAGAAAATGGCTCAGGTGCTGGCCAAAATCCACCTGCCCGATTCCCGGTTCAACGAGACGAAGGTGGGAACGCAGACCATTGATATGATGGTCATCAAAGGCCCCATCCCCGTGAGCCGGAATCTGGATTTCGTCACCAGCCAGCCGGAAAACAAGACCGTGATTCTGGAAATGGACGACCAGCTGGATCGGAAAAAGAGCGTCGAATATATGGGCTGGATCTACGATGTGGAATATGACCGTCTGATCCAAGACAACATCAAGCAGATCCTGATTACCGGCCCCCGGTGCTATGACCACAAGGCCCGCCTGCTGCTGGCAGGCTGCCCCGAGGAAAAAATCACCTGCATCATGGACGAGATGGAGGCCATGGATCATGTACGGACTGAGGGCGTGGAGAAAATCTATCTGCTCTTTGACCTGACCTCCCTGAGTCTGGCCCGCCGGATGAAGCAGAAGCTTGTGGAGCGAATGGAGGGAGAGCAATGAAAATCGAAATCCTGTACAGCGAGCTGTGCTGTCTCTACGGAGACAAGGGAAATATGGAGTTTCTGAGGGCCTGCCTGCCTCAGGCGGAGTTTCTGGAAACCTCCCTCAACGACACCCCGGCCTTTCTGGACGGCGGAGTGGATGTGTGCTACCTCTGCTCCATGAGCGAGAAAAGTCAGGAGCTGGTACTCAGCCGCCTGCTGCCCGTGAGAGCCGAGATCGAACGGCTCTCCCGGGAGAAAAAGACCCTGTTCTTCTTCGTGGGCAATGCCATGGAGCTGCTGGGCCGGTATATCCAGCGAGAGGACGGCAGCCGGGTGGAGGCACTGGGCCTGTTCGATACCTATGCGGTGCGGCAGACCCCCAAGCGCTTCAACAGCCTGATGCGAATCGATTTTGAGGGGCAGGAGCTGCTGGGCTTTACCACCCGCTTCTCCCATACCTACGGCCTGACCGAGCAGATCGCTCTGGGCAGCGTCAAGCAGGGAGCCGGGGAAAATCCCGACAGCAAGCTGGAGGGCATCTGCCACGACGGTGTGGTGGCAACCTATCTCTCCGGCCCGGTGCTGGTGGCAAACCCCTCCTTCGCCCATTGGTTTTTGGAGCGCATCGGCGCACCGCTGGAGAAGCTTCCCTTCGAGGAAACCCTGAAGCTTGCCTATGAGCATCGGAAGAAGGACTTCGACCGCCCGGATCTGGAAATGGCATAAAATACCAAAAAGACAGAAAATCGCCCGTTTTCCTGAGAAAACGGGCGGTATTTTTGGGCGCTTTAGCCCAATAAAACCCCCGGTTCTACCGGGGGGTCAATAAAAAGCTTTAGCATAAGCATAATCCACAGAGAGCTTTGCAGTAAAAGGCTGACGATTACTTTACAACAAAGCCAAAGGGGATTATATAGCTAATGGGAGAATATAAAAGAAGAATAGCCATCGTAGATAGCACTTGCCCGTTTACGGGAGGTGGGGCGTGTAATGCGATGATAATGATTCAATACCCCTTTAGGGGTGAAGCCAGTAAATGGCCCTTCTAGGGCCTGTGCAAACCACCACTTTAGTGGTGGTCATGATTATGCCTGTTCGGCGGCCTCCACCAGATGCTTGAACAGCACGGCGGTGGTGACGGCTCCGATTCCGCCGGGAACCGGGGTAATGGCCTCCACGATCGGCTCCACCTCTGCAAAGCGGCAGTCACCGGTGACGGCCCCCAGCGTCCCCTTGGCGTTGGGCTTTTCCGGATCCCAGTTGATGGACACATCCAGAATCACCTGTCCGGGCCGAACGGCTTCTGCGGTGAGAGAATCCCGCTTGCCGCAGCAGGTGACGATGAGATCAGACCGGCGGCAGATCTCGGAGACATTGGGGGTTCGGCTGTGGCAGAGGGTGACGGTGGCATCCTCGGCGGCCAGCAGCATGGCAACGGGCTTGCCGATGACCAGACTGCGGCCCAGCACGGCAACGGATTTTCCCCGGCAGTCGATGCCGTAGTGGTGCAGTACCTCCATGCAGGCCTGAGCGGTGCAGGGGGCAAAGCCCAGCCGGGCGCAGCCCTCATAGACCCCGGCATTGGAGAGATGGGTCATGGAATCCACATCCTTTCGGGGATCCAGCCGGTTGCAGATCTCACACTGATCCGCCTGTAAATGGGGCGGCAGAGGCCGAAACAGCAGAACCCCGTGGACGGAATCCGCCCCGTTGAGCCGATCCAGCAGCTCCAGCAGGCTTTGCTTGGAGCAGAGCGGGGGCAGGACATATTTTTCCAGCCGCACCCCGGCCCGGAGGGCATTTTTCTCAGCGCCCCGTTCGTAGCTCAGATCACCGGGATTTTCCCCGATGCGGATGACAGCCAGTGTGGGGGTAATGCCCCGCTCCAGCAGCGCCGCCGACCGGGCGGCCAGATCTTCATAGATGGAAGCGGTCACTTCCTTGCCTAAAAGCAGCTTTGCCATGGCATTTCCTCCTCAGGATTCCGACGGAACATAAATTTTGTGGATGGTTTCAAAGATCTGATCTGCCATGGGGGCATAGAGCGCCAGCATGGCATTGGCCCGATCGTCCAGCCGCTTGGCAATGGCCCGATCCTTCAGGGTGCAGGTGTTGACGAACACCCCGATGGATGCGGCCTGCAAGGCGGCCTTGCACAGCACGGCGGCACAGCCGGCGTCGGAGAGCATGATCCGGCTGCCCTTCTGAGACAGGATTTGGATGCACTCCAGCGCATCACAGCACAGCTCCATGATGCGAAGGGGAACCTGACTGGCCCCCAGAGCGGCCTGTTCCAGCACCTGCTCCCGGCCCGGCTCCCCCTTGGGGATCCGATAGGCGGCGGCCAGCGGCAGGAAGGCCCGGGCGTCGGCCTCCACCTGATCGAGAAGCGCCCTCTGCAACCGATCACATCGGGAAAGAACGGTACGGATCTCCTCCTCCACGGCGGCATATTTGGGCTTTCCCAGCGTGAGCGCCCCCACCATCTGCCCCAGCGCCGTGGCAATGGCACCTGCCAGAGCGGCGGCGCCTCCACCGCCGGGGGTAGGGGCATCGGAGGCCAGCGCCTCCACAAAATCCCGACAGGAGCGGGTGGTCATATCCATAAAATCCTTCCTTTCCGGAGGCAGGTATTCCTCTGATCCTCTGCGTTTGGGAATCAGCATACCATTCCTGCCCGGAAAAGTCAATATTCAGAAGCCCCGGCCCGTTCGGGAAAACCGGGAGAAAATGGGGGAAAGCAAACGGCGGTTCCCCTGAATTTCCCGCAGCCGCAGGAGGATCAGAGCGGCGTCGGACCGGGTCAGGGGAAGGGCGTCGGGGCGGTCGGGGCGCAGGGCGGCGGTCATGGCCTCCTCGGCCCAGTCCTCTATTTCGGGGCCGGACTGCAAGGAGGCAGGCAGGGAGACGGAAAGCCCCTGCTCCACCATGGAAAGGGCCTCTCCGGGGAAAATCGGCTGGGCCATGGAGGGGTCGCTGTCCGGAAGCTGGGGCTTCAGGATCCCACAGCCCAGAGCGGCGGTGAGATAGGGCTGCATCCAAAGGGGCGCACGGTCATACAGGGCCTCGGTCTGGGGGGACGGGGCCGCCGGAAGGCGCAGGGTCTGCATCAGCATGGCCAGAAACTCCCCCCGCCCCACCGGCACATCCGGGGAAAAGCAGCAGCTGTCCCCAATGGTTTCCCCGGTGAAGATCCCGGCCTCCCGGAGCCATTCGGCGGCAAAGCGGCAGGGCCTCCCGGCGGTATCGGCATAGGGCTTGTCTGCCGAGGCTTTCAGGATCCGGATGGTGACGGCGGCCTCCCGGGAGGTGTTCCCGGCGGCGTCCGTGGCGCAGTAGGTGAAGGAATCCAGCCCCACCTTTCTGGGCAGGGGAGTGTAGAGAAAGCTGCCGTCGGCCTCCAGCCGAACCGTTCCCCGCTTGGGAGGGCGCACAAGGGAAAAGGTCATGGCCTCGCCCTCCGGCTCCGTGACCCGGAGCATCCCCTCGCAGGGGAGATCCTGATAGGTTTCCCCTGCGGAATCCTGAGCAATGGGCGGTTCATTTTTCCGCCGGGGCAGGGAAAAGCTCCAATGGGCCATAGGCTCAATGCCCTCGGCGGTGAGGGGCAGGTAGGAGAGCTGAACCGGGCCGCATCCCCCGGGGGAGGGGGCAAAGCAGAGCCGCTCCAAATCCCGGGCCGGGAGGACGTCACCGGGCCGAAGGATCCGGCGATCCAGCCGAAGCAGGCCCTGACTGGCCGGGGGAACCTGCCGGATGCAGATCCCCTGCAAGGCAGCATCGGGGGGCGCAAGCGTCACGGGAATGGATTCCGCCGCCCGGACGGGAAAAATCAGCAGACCCAGAGCCAGAAGCAGCAGAAAAGGACGGGATGGGGACATGAAAAAACCTCCTGAAATATGGTGTTTGGAGGTAGTATCTGTCTGCTTTGCCCGTTTTATCCCAAAAAACAGCCGCCCTTTCGGACGGCTGCGGTTTTATCTGGGGGGACGGATGTAAGCGCCCTGCCGCCCCGGGGAGGGATTGGAAAAGACGCCGGAGACAAGGCCCAGCATGGCATACAGCGACAGGATCGAGGAGCCGCCGTAGCTGATGAAGGGCAGGGTCAGGCCGATAACCGGGGTCAGGCCCAGACACATCCCGATGTTGCTTGCCACCTGAAAAATGAGGGCGGAGGCACAGCCGAAGCAGATGACCCGGCGGACAAAATCCGGGGTGCGGATGCCCACATAGAAGCAGCGCATGATGATGGCGAATTCCAGAATGATGACCGCCATGCAGCCCAGAAAGCCCAGCTCCTCGCCGATGGAGGCGAAGATATAGTCGGTATGCTGGGCGAACAGCGCACCGGAGGAGGTGCGGGCGCCGTGATAAAGCCCCTGCCCGGTGAGGCCTCCGCCGGTGAGGGATTGGAGGGCACGGTTGGTGTGATAGCGCTCGTTGATGGCCAGCGGATCCAGCTCCGGGTTCCAAAGCACCTGAAACCGGCGGCGCTGATAATCCTTCATCACCTTGGTCCAGATGATTGGGCCGACCACCGCAAGGCCGCCGGCGGCGGCGTAAAACCAGCCCATCCGGATGCCGCAGCCATAGGCCATGCCCAGAGCGATGAACACGAAGATCAGGGAAACACCGGCATCGCCGGAGATGGCCATGTTGAGGATCAGAAAAATACCCACATGGAAGCCCAGATGGAGGATGGTGCGCCAGCTGGACAGACGGCTCTGGTGGGCGTTGATGACCGAGGCCAGCAGCAGGATGTAGGTCATTTTGCAGATCTCAGCCGGCTGGAGCATGATGGGCAGGAGGGGAATGTGGATCCAGCTCACATTGCCGCCCCGCTCCACGCCGAAGGGGATCAGCAGGAGGATCATAAAGGCGTTGAACAGAAACAGAAAGGTTCGATGCTCCAGCAGAAAATCCAAATCGATGGAGGAAAAAATCATAAAGAGCAGGATCCCGATGGCCGTTGCGGCCAGCTGAACCAGCACGAACCGCAAAGCACCCATTTCGGCCGTGGCGCTGGAAATGATGACACAGCCGAAGGCGGTGGTCAGCAGGCAAAGCCCCAGAAGGACCATATCTCCCTTTTTGAAGAAGTCCAGAAAATTCTGAAAAATTTTGTGCATGGAGAGCCTCCTAAAATAGTATAAAATGTATTATACCATTTTTTTCGGTGGAACGCAACAGGTTTGCGTCTCGGGAAAAATGCCCGGAGGGCGGAAAATTCCCGGCAGGGGCTTGCGTTTTTGGGGGAAGCTTCGTATAATTGAACCGATCATCGATAAATCGGGAGGAATCAGGATGGCAAAGTCGTTGGAGGCCTATAAGGGTTGTCTGCTGGGAATGGCAGTGGGCGATGCAATGGGAAGTGCAGTGGATGAATGGACGCTGGAGGAGATCCGGAAGGTCTTCGGCCCGGAGGGGCTGAGCGGCTACGCCTGTCTCAACGGCTATGCCACCATCACGGCCCACACCCAGCTGGCGGCCTATACGGCCAACGGCCTGCTGCTGGGCATGACCAGAGGCCAGATGCGGGGGAAAATGGCCCCCTATGTCTGCTATGTCCACATCGGCCTCTATGAGTGGGCCAGAAGCCAGACCTTCCGCCGGGATCCGGACAAGCCCTTTTTCTGCTGGGTGGGCGAGGACGAGTCCATGCACGCCCGCAGGGCCAGAGACAATATGCTGGTGGATACCCTGATGACCGACTGGATCGGCACCATGGAGGAGCCGAAGAACAAGCGGGAGAGCGCCACGGTGCTGACCACCGCCATTCCCATCGGGCTGTTCTATGACCGAAGCCGGATCAGCCGGGAGGAGATCATGCGTCTGGGCGCAGAAACGGCGGCTATGAGCCATGGGAACAGCACCGCCTTTTTGAGCGCTGCGGCCCTCAGCGGCATCATCAGCCGTCTGGCCGGGGACGGTGCTGCCGACCTCAAGGAGGCCGTGCTGGAAACCATGCAGGATCTCCAGAGCGGATTCGGCACCGATTATCCTCAGGCCGTGGCAGAGGTGGTCACCAAGCTGCGCATGGCCGTGGCCCTGTCCGAATCCCCCAAGGTACGGGATCTGGACGCCATGGAGGAGATGGACTGCGACAGCGCCGTGACCGTGCTGGAGGGGGCGGTCTATGCCTGCCTGCTCCACAAGGACAGTTTTGAGCAGGCCATGGCTGCGGCGGTCAACCATTCCGGACGAAGCGGGATCGTGGCGGCGGTGACCGGTGCGCTGTTCGGCTGCATCAGCGGAACCAAGCCCATGATGGAATATTTCCTCAAGGGGCTGGAGCCGATGCCGGTGCTGGAGATGCTGGCGGAGGATCTGATCCAAGGCTGCCCCATGACCAAAAACAGCGTGTTATTCGACTTCGAGTGGGACGAAAAGTACCTCAGCTATCGGCGCTGAGGCAGAAATGACAGATAAGATTTGAAAAAAGTGGTATTTTTCTTTGAAAATGCCCTTGCAAAATCCTTCCGTCGGTGGTATAATGACAGCAATCTAGAGTATATGCTACGAAAGAGAGGGGTTCATCCCCTCTCTTTCTTGCTAGTCAAACACTTTTACACGCACGGAGAAAGGCGACCGATATGAAAATTACCGAACTCGTGGAAAGCTTTGCCCGTCCCGTTGTGGAGGAGCATGGCTGTAAATTGTGGGATGTGGAATATGTCCGGGAAGGCTCTGATTACTTCCTCCGGCTCTACATCGATAAGGAAGGCGGCGTGGACATCACGGACTGCGAGAAGATCTCCCGGGCCGTGGATCCCATTTTGGACGAGAAGGATCCCATCCCCGAGTCCTATCATTTTGAGGTCTGCTCCGCAGGTCTGGAGCGAACCCTCAAGCGTCCCGGTGACTTCCGGCAGTTTTTGGGAAGTCCCATCACCATCAAGCTCTACCGGCCCAGAAACGGCCTCAAGGAGCTGCCCGGTATCCTCAGGGGCTATGAGGATGGCCGCCTGACCGCCGAGTGCGGCAGGGAAACCATTACATTTGAAAAATCCGAGGTCGCTCTGGTGCGGCTTCGTGTGGAATTCTAAGGAGGAGGAACCGTCATGGCCAAGACAACAAGAACCAGAAAAAAGCAGGAGCCTCAGATCAATGTGGGCGCTGAGATCCTCTCCAGCCTGCAGGAGCTGGAAAATACCAAGGGTATCCCCGTCAGCTACATGGTCGAGCGGCTGAAGCAGGCCCTCACCAATGCCTACCGCAAGGATCGGGAGGATCATCGGGATGTGCCTGCCGAGAATGTGATCGTGGAGCTGAATGAGCAGGGGCTGTTCATGTTCCAGATCAAGACCGCCGTGGAGGAGGTCTGGGACGAGCCGGTGGAGATCCACATCGAGGCCGCCAAGAAGCTCAGTCCCATGGCCCAGCTGGGCGACAGCATCCGCATCCCCATCAAGATCGATTCCTTTGGCCGTATCGCCGCCCAGACCGCAAAGCAGGTCATCATTCAGGGCATCCGGGAGGCCGAGCGGGGCGCCATGTTCGAGAATTACTCCTCCAAGGCGCAGGAGCTGCTCACCGGCACCGTGCTGCGTCTGGATCCCAGCGGCGATATTTTCGTCCGCATCGGCTCCGGCAACGAGGCCAGCGACGCTGTCCTGCGGGTCAGCGAGCAGATCCCCGGCGAGGAATACCACGAGGGCGATCTGATCCGGGTCTATGTGCTGGAGGTTCATCGCTCCAACCGAGGCCCGCTGGTTCATGTGTCCAGAACCCATCCCAATCTGGTTCGCCGTCTGTTCGAGCTGGAGACCCCCGAAATCGCCTCCGGCGAGGTGGAGGTTCGCAACATCGCCAGAGAGGCCGGCTCCCGCTCCAAGATGGCCGTCCGGGCCACCGCAGAGGGCGTGGATCCCGTGGGCGCCTGTGTCGGCCCCAGAGGCGGCCGTGTGGGCGCCGTCGTCAGCGAGCTGCACGGGGAGAAGATCGATATTGTGGTCTACTCCGAGGATCCCTGCGAGTATGTCAAGGCAGCCCTCAGCCCTGCGGATGTGCTGTCCGTGACTCTGGTTCCCGGCCAGAAGGCCTGCCGGGTGGTGGTTCCCGACGATCAGCTGAGCCTTGCCATCGGCAAGGAGGGCCAGAACGCCCGTCTGGCTGCCCGTCTGACCAGCTATAAGATCGACATCAAGCCTGCCTCTCAGGCAGAGCCCAGCGCAGAAGCTGCCGAGCTGTAAGCCGGCAGAAGCAACAGGAGGGAAGTCAGAATGCAGAAAAAAATCCCTCAGCGGCAGTGTATGGGCTGCCGGGAACGAAAGGATAAGCGGGAACTGATCCGGGTGGTTCGCTCTCCCGAGGGAGCGGTCACGCTGGACTTCAAGGGCAAGGCCCCCGGACGGGGCGCCTACCTCTGCCCCAAGCCGGAGTGCCTCAAAAAGGCCATTCGCTCCAAGGCTTTGGAGCGGAGTCTGGAAACGGAGATCCCCGCAGAAATCTATGCTCGTCTGGAGCAGGAAATGGAGGAAGCAAGCAATGGATAAAGCCCTTAATTATATGAGCCTCGCCCGGAAGGCGGGCCTCATTGAGCTGGGAGAAGAACCCGTGGGCGCAGCAGCCCGGTCCGGTCATGCCAGACTGGTGGTGGTGGCAGCCGATGCTTCCGACCATACATGGAGACGGGCAAAAAGCTTTGTCGCTGGCACCAGCCAGCAGTGTATCAAGGCCCCCTTTGGCAAGGACGATATGGGCATGGCCATTGGCCGGTCCAGCCTCGCCATTGCGGCCTTTACCGATCCGGCCATGGCTTTGGCATTCGTCAAGGCCCTCGGCGGCTCGGAGCAGTACCGGGAGGTGCTGGAGGCATTGGATCAGAAGTCCAAAAAACTCCGCCAGCGCCAGAACGAGGCCAAGGCCCACCAGCACAATCTCAAGGTGGGCAGGCGTCGGACTCAGCCCGGGAAGAAGAAGGATTGACTTATGGAGGTGCGTATATGAGTTTTATTAAGTATCGTTTGCGTGAAGTTGCGTCGGATTTCGGCACCAACCCCAAGGAGATCACGGAAATCGTAGGAACCTATTTTGAAAAACCCAAGTCTAACACCCAGGTGCTGACGGATGAGGAGCTGAATGTTGTGTTTGATTCTGTAACCCAGAGCCACCAGATCGATTCTCTGGAGCAGGTCTTTGATGTGAAGGAAAAGCAGGAGCCGAAGGCGGCTGCCAAGGCAGAAAAGACCGAGAAAAATGAAAAGCCCCACCACGGCGAGAGCCGTCCCGCCCAGCCCAAGGCCAACCAGAGCCAGAGCAGGAAGGAAACTCCTGCCGCCAAGCCCCAGCAGCCCGAGCGCAAGCGGGAGCGGCGTGTGGTGGATACCTCTGCCGTGCAGGTGAACTCTGCCCGCTTTGACGACCGGGTGGACAGCCTGATCTCCGAGCGTGCCCAGAATTATCAGGGCGGCAAGCAGCGCATCGGCAACAAGAACAAGCAGCAGAACCGCAACAATAAATATAAGGGCAGCAAGGCCCGCAGCGAGGAGCAGGAGAAGATGCGCCGCCTCCAGATGGAGGTGGCCCGGAAGGCGCCCCTGACCGTGAAGATCCCTGACGAGATCACCGTGGGCGAGCTGGCCAGCCGGATGAAGAAGACCGCCGGTGAGGTCATCAAGCTCCTGCTGAAGAACGGCATCATGGCCGCCATCAACCAGACCATCGATTTTGACACCGCCGAGTATGTGGCCACCGAAATGGGCTGCAAGGTGGAAAAGGAAATCACCATCACCATCGAGGAGCGGATCTTCGACGATCACGAGGATACCGCCGAGGAGCTGGAGACCCGGGCGCCCGTGGTGGTGGTCATGGGCCATGTTGACCACGGCAAGACCTCCACGCTGGACGCCATCCGTCAGACCAAGGTCACCGCAGGCGAGGCCGGCGGCATTACCCAGCACATCGGCGCTTATACCGTGGATGTGAACGGTTCTATGGTCACCTTCCTGGATACCCCCGGCCATGCGGCCTTTACCTCCATGCGTGCAAGAGGCGCCATGTGTACCGATATTGCCGTTCTGGTGGTGGCTGCCGACGACGGCATCATGCCCCAGACCGTGGAATCCATCAACCACGCCAAGGCAGCCAATCTGCCCATCATCGTGGCCATCAACAAGATGGATAAGCCCACCGCCAACCCCGACCACATCAAGACCCAGCTCACCGAATACGAGCTGGTTCCCGAGGAGTGGGGCGGCGACACCATCATCTGCCCCATCTCCGCCAAGACCGGCGAGGGCATCGACGAGCTGCTGGAGATGATTACGCTGACCGCCGAGATGCAGGAGCTGAAGGCCAACCCCAACCGCCGTGCCAAGGGTACGGTCATCGAGGCCCGTCTGGACAAGAACCGCGGCCCCATTGCCACTCTGCTGGTGCAGAACGGCACCCTCAATCAGGGAGACATCATCATCGCCGGTACCGCCGTGGGCCGTGTCCGTGTCATGACCAATGACAAGGGCCGCACCGTCAAAACCGCCGGCCCCTCCGTGCCTGTGGAGATCACGGGTCTGGGCGATGTTCCCTCTCCCGGCGACGAGTTCAACGCCGTCACCGACGAGCGTATGGCCCGTGAGCTGGTGGAGCAGCGCCGTCAGGAGCAGAAGGATGCCCTGAATGCCCTCAATACCAAGGTCACGCTGGATAACCTCTTTGCCAAGATCGGCGAGGGCGAGATGAAGGAGCTGAAGCTCATCGTCAAGGCCGATGTGCAAGGCTCTGCCGAGGCCGTCAAGGCTTCTCTGGAAAAGATCTCCAACGAGGAGGTTCGGGTCAAGGTCATCCATGCCGGTGTCGGCGCCATCAATGAGTCCGATATCCTGCTGGCTTCCACCGCAGGCGCCATCATCGTCGGCTTCAATGTCCGTCCGGATTCCGGCGCTCAGGCCAGCGGTCACAGAGAACACGTGGATATGCGCTTTTACAGCGTCATCTATGATGCCATCAACGAGATCGAGTCCGCCATGAAGGGTATGCTGGATCCCAAGTTCGAGGAAGTGGTCTACGGCCACGCCGAGGTCCGCACCACCTACAAGGTCTCCGCCGTGGGTACCATTGCAGGCTGTATGGTGAAGGACGGCAAGGTGACCCGGGATGCTCAGGTTCGTGTGCTTCGGGACAATATCGTGATCCACGAGGGCGAGGTTGGCTCCCTGCAGCGCTTCAAGGATGCGGTCAAGGAAGTGACCGCAGGCTACGAGTGCGGCATGAGCATCCTCAAGTTCAACGACATCAAGGAAGGCGATGTCTTTGAGTGCTACGGCATGGAGGAGATCAAGCAGTAACATCACCCACCGCCGCACCGCTTTTGCGGCTGCGGCGGCTTTGCCATCTGATACAGGAGGATGAATTATGGCATCCAATCGAATTAACCGCATCAACGAAGAAATCCAGAAGGAGCTGAGCGCCCTTCTGCGTAATGTCAAGGATCCCAGAGTCGCCGGGACGATGATCTCCGTCACCCGGGTGGAAACCACCCCGGATCTGCGCTGGACCAAGGTCTATGTGAGCTTTTTGCAGGAGGATCGGGCCAAGGACGCCATGAAGGGCCTCAAATCCGCCGGGGGCTACCTGCGCCGGGAGCTGGGACGAACCCTGAACCTGCGCTATACCCCGGAAATCGCATGGGCGCTGGACGATTCCATCACCTACGGCGCCCATATGCTGGAGCTGATCAACTCTCTGGATACCGGAGCGGATGAGGAAGAGGCCGAGGAGCGCTAAGCCCCGGCAGCGGAGACAGAAAGCATCTGACAGGGGGATGAACCATCCCCCTGTTTTGCATGGATAGAAAGGAAAAAACCCATGGCAAACGGAATCATCTCCATAGACAAGCCTCAGGGCTGGACCAGTCAGGATGTCACCAGTCGGCTGCGCCGGGTGTTTTGCACCCGCAGGATCGGCCACGGCGGGACGCTGGATCCCATGGCCACCGGTGTGCTGCCGGTGTTTGTGGGACGGGCCACCCGGGGGGTGGAATTTTTTGAACACGCCGAAAAAATCTATGAGGCCGTGCTGCGGCTGGGTATGACCACGGATACCGAGGACGTCACCGGGACCGTGCAGACCGAGACCCCGGTTTCCGTCACGGAGGCGGAGCTTCTGGCGGTGCTGCCCCGGTTCCGGGGGGAGATCATGCAGATCCCTCCCATGTATTCGGCCCTGAAGGTGGGCGGCAAAAAGCTCTACGATCTGGCTCGGGCCGGAAAGGAAGTGGAGCGCCAGCCCCGGCCCATCACCATTTTTGAGCTGGAGCTGCTGGAATTTACCGGAAATGAGGCAAGACTGCGGGTGCATTGCTCCAAGGGAACCTATATCCGCACCCTCTGCAAGGACATCGGCGAGGCGCTGGGCTGCGGCGGTTGTATGGCGGCGCTGCGGCGGATTCAGGCCGGGGCTTATACGCTGGCGGATTCCATTCCTCTGGAAAAGCTGCTGGAGGAATCTGAGCAGGGATTGGAAATGGAGCATTACCTGCGGCCTGTGGACAGTATGTTCACCCGATACCCGGCCCGAACCCTCTCCGAAAAGCAGAGCCTGCGGATCCGCAACGGCAACAGCTTTTCCACCGCCGAGGCCCCGGGAACCTACCGGGTTTACAGCCCGGAGGGGGAATTTCTGGCCCTGTGCCGTGCCGAGGACGGAGTGATGTCCACCATCAAGAGCTTTTTCGAGGTGTAGCCATGGAACAGAACGATGTGATCGCACTGGGCTTTTTTGACGGCGTCCACCGGGGGCATCAGCAGCTGCTCCGCTCCTGCCGGGAGCTGGCCGACCGACTGGGCTGCAAGGCGGCGGCCCTCACCTTCACCTCCCACCCCGATACGCTGGTGTTCGGAACCACCCCGGAGTTGATTAACACCCCGGCAGACCGGGAGCTGCTGCTGCACCGCTACGGCATGGATCGGGTCATCGGCCTGCCCTTCGACGAAAAAATGATGCATCTGCCGTGGCAGGACTTTTTCCGGATGCTGGTGGAAACCTACCATGCCGCCGGTTTGGTCTGCGGACACGATTTCCATTTCGGCGCCGGAGGGGCCGGAACTCCACAGATCCTGCAACGGGCCTGTGGAGAAATCGGGATCCCCTGCCATGTGGTGACGGAGCAGAAGATCGACGGCGTCACCATTTCCTCCACCCACATCCGCAGCCTGCTCAAGGAAGGCCGGATGGGGGAGGCCGCCTCCTTTCTGGGCCATGCCCACATCCTCAGCGCTGAGGTGGTTCGGGGGCAGCAGCTGGGCAGGACGCTGGGGATCCCCACCGCTAATCTGGAGCTGCCTCCGGGGGTGATCTGCCCTCGGTTCGGGGTCTATGCCTGCAAAACCACCATTGAGGGCCGGGAGTATCTGGCTGTGACCAATGTGGGCCGCCGGCCTACGGTGGGCGGGGCGCATATCACCGTGGAGCCGTGGATTCTGGATTTTTCCGGGGATCTCTACGGAAAGACCCTGTGCCTGCGGATGTATGAATTCCTCCGGCCGGAACAGAAATTTGCCGATCTGGAGGCCCTGCGCCAAGCCGTCCTGCACAATGCCCAACAGACCCGGGATTATTTTGCCGCCCGGGAAAAATCAGAGGAACTGTGAAAGTTTCCCTTTACATTTGGGGAAAACCATGGTATATTAACAAGGCTGATGAGTTTCAGCGTATTTTTAACCCATTGCTCAGTTGCGGGACAAGGCCCAAGGGCATTCCACTGACCCCTTCTTAGCATTCGGGCAACATTTTGAAAGGTGGAAACACACTATGATCCTCAAGGAAAAGAAGGCCCAGGTCATCCTGGACAATGCTACTCACGAAGGCGACACCGGTTCTCCCGAGGTCCAGATCGCAATCCTCACCGCTCGCATCAACGAGCTGACCGAGCATCTGCGGGTGCATAAGCATGACAACCACTCCCGTCGTGGCCTGCTCATGATGGTTGGTAAGCGCCGCAGCCTGCTGGACTATCTGGCTAAGAAGGATATCAACCGCTACCGTGCTATCATCGCCAAGCTGGGTATCCGTAAGTAAGATTTTGGAAAGGGCGACGACTTCCGTCGCCCTTTTTTCAAAGCATCCACCCTTATTCGGGAGTCCCTTTAGCAGTTGAAAGAGATGCAGTGCTGCGGCGTCTGTTTCAAATGCTAAACCTCCCGACCAACAAATTCTATTAGGAGGTTCCTTATGATTACTCGCAAGCAGTATCCCAATCATCGTGTCTATGAGATGGAGATCGGCGGACGCCCCTTTACCGTGGAAACCGGTAAGGTCGCAGAGCTGGCCGATGCCGAGTGCATCTGCCGCTACGGCGATACCGTGGTTCTGGTGACCTGCGCCGTCAACCCCATTCCCAAGGCCGGCATCGACTACTTCCCCCTGACCATCGAGTTCGAGGAGCGGATGTACTCCGTGGGCCGCATCCCCGGCTCCTTCAACCGCCGGGAGGGCAAGCCCTCCGAGCGGGGCATCCTCAACAGCCGGATCATCGACCGGCCCATGCGTCCCCTGTTCGACGACGAGCTGCGCAACGACACCGTTGTGACCTGCACCGTCCTCGCCAACGACTACGATAACCCCGTGGAGATCGTGGCCTCTCTGGGCGCTTCCATTTCCATCGCCTCCAGCTCCATTCCTTGGGGCGGCCCTGTGGCTACCACCAATGTCTGCCACCTGAACGGGGAGTACATCGTGAACCCCTCCGCAGAGCAGAGAGAGGCCGGTGACTGCTTCGTTTGCATCTCCTCCACCTTCGAGAAGGTGGTCATGATCGAGACTGAGGCCAACGAGGCCCCCGAGTCCGTGGTCTATGAGGCCATTCGCATCGCCCACGAGACCAATATGGAGATCGTCAAGTTCATCAACGGCATCGTTTCCGAAATCGGCAAGCCCAAGTTCACCTTCGAGAAGGCCGCCGTCAACCATGACCTGCTGGACGAGCTGATGGCCTACGGTCTGCCCCAGATCGAGCACGCTCTGGATACCGACGATAAGAATGTCCGGGAGGAGCGCCTGACCGCTGCCCGTCTGGACTTTACCGAGAAGTTTGCCGAAAAGTACGAGTCCTTCGAGACGGATATCGAGGTCTGCCTCTACAAGATGCAGAAGAAGATCGTCAAGAAGTGGCTGCTGGAGGGCAAGCGTGTGGATGGCCGTGGCATGGACGAGATCCGTCCTCTGGATGCCGAGGTCGGCCTGCTGCCCAGAGTCCATGGCTCCGGCCTGTTCTCCCGTGGTCAGACGCAGGTTCTGTCCATCTGCACCCTGAACACCCTCTCCGCTGCACAGAAGCTGGATACCATCTATCCCGAGGAGAGCAAGCGCTACATCCATCACTATAACTTCCCCTCCTTCTCCACCGGCGAGGCAAGAGCTGCCCGCTCCACCTCCCGTCGTGAGATCGGTCACGGCGCTCTGGCTGAAAAGGCTCTGCTGCCCGTGATCCCCTCCGTGGAGGAGTTCCCCTACGCCATTCGTGTGGTTTCCGAGGTTCTGTCCTCCAACGGCTCCACCTCTCAGGGCTCCATCTGCGGCTCTACGCTGGCTCTGATGGATGCCGGTGTTCCCATCAAGCGTCCCGTGGCCGGCATTTCCTGCGGCCTGATCTCCGATCAGGAGACTGGCGAGTGGAGAACCTTCACCGATATTCAGGGTGTTGAGGACTTCCACGGCGAGATGGACTTCAAGGTGGCCGGTACCTCCGAGGGCATCACCGCCATTCAGATGGATCTGAAGAACAAGGGCCTGACCATGGAAATCATTGCCGATGCACTGGAGCGCTGCCGCAAGGCCCGCATGGAGATCCTCAATGAGGTCATGCTGCCCTGCATCTCCGAGCCTCGTCCCGAGGTCAGCGAGTACGCACCCAAGATGCTGAGCCTGAAGATCCCCGTGGAGAAGATCCGTGAGGTCATCGGCTCCGGCGGAAAGACCATCCAGAAGATCTGCGCCGACACCGGTGCCAAGGTGGACATCGATGACGATGGCTCCGTCTTTATCTCCGCTGTGGACTCCGAGGCCGCCTACGCCGCCAAGAAGATGGTGGATGACATCTGCTTCGTTCCCGAGGTGGGCAAGCTGTACTACGGCAAGGTCGTTCGGATCCTGCCCATCGGCGCCTTCGTTGAGATCGCTCCCGGCCACGACGGCATGGTGCATATCTCCAAGCTGGAGAATCACCGGGTCGAAAAGGTGGAGGATGTGCTGAATCTGGGCGATATGACCTGGGTCAAGTTCATGGGCTTCGACGAGAAGGGCCGTGCAAACTTCAGCCGCAGAGATGCCCTGAAGGAAATGGCCGGAAAGCAGTAAGCTGCAATCAGACATTTGGAAGGGCCTGTTCGGAAGAACAGGCCCTTTTTCACAGGAGAAAGCCATGGAATCGACGATATTGGAACCCTTGCAGGTGCTGTGGGACTATATGCACCTGAACCAGACCCCTAGAAAATGCGACTGCATGGTGGGTTTTGGCTGCTATGACGAGGACATTCCCCGGCGGTGTGCGGAGCTTTATCATCAGGGGATGGCCCCCTGGGTGGTCTTTTCCGGCGGTCTGGGCAGAAATACCTCCGGCCTCTGGGCCGGGAGCGAGGCCCAGAGGTTCTGCGCCATTGCACAGGCCTGCGGTGTCCCCCGGGAACGGATCATTCTGGAGGATGCCTCCACCAATTCGGCGGAAAACCTGCTGTTCACCCCGAAAATTCTGGAGGAGCAGGGAATTCCCCACGAGACGGTGATGGCGGTTCACAAGCCCTATATGGAGCGCAGGCTCTATGCGGCCATGCAGGTCTATTGGCCCCAGCCGCAGACGGTCTACACCTCTCCGCAGGTGACGATTGCGGAGCATCTTTCTCATGCGGCCCGGGTGGGCATGGGGCAGCGGGCCGTCATCGAAACCATTGTGGGCGATGTCCAGCGGATGCGGCTCTATGCCGAAAAGGGCTACCAGATCCCGCAGGAGATCCCGGAGCCGGTCTGGCGGGCCTTTGAGGCGCTGGCGGCGCTGGGCTATGACGGACAGTGCGTAAAATAGCGGAAAATAGGAAAATCCGGGTCGAAAGACCCGGATTTTTTGCGTAATTCAGAGGAATTAACAGCGGCCCGTGTCGGAAACCATGAGGTTGATGATTTCCTTGTCGGTCTGGGCCATGCCCACCTTGGCCAGATACCCCACATTGCGGATGGTATTTTCCACGCCCTTGGTGATGATGCCGTCGCCGCCGTAGAACTGGCTGCCCTGACGGTACATCTCCATGCCCAGCAGTCCGGCCTCCACGGCGGAGGCGATTTTAGCGGCGCAGCTGCTCTTGGCGCCGTCGCAGATGATGCCGGAATCAATGGCAAGGCCGTTGACGATGGTGTGGGCGATTTCATTTTCCCGGCCTCCGTAGAGGTAGGTGATACCGGCGCCGGCACCCACACCGGCGGAAATGGCGCCGCAGTAGGCACTGAGCCGACCGATCCCGGTTTTCAGATGAATGGTGATCAGGTTGGACACGGTGAGCGCACGGTACCGGGTCTCCTCGCTGACCCCCAGCTCCTCGGCATAGACGATGACGGGGACGGAGGAGGTGATGCCCTGATTGCCGGAGCCGGAGTTGATGATGACCGGCAGGCTGCATCCGTTCATTCTGGCGTCGGAGGCGGCAGCGGCATAGGCCTTGGCCCGGTTGTGGACGGAATCGCCGTAGCTTTTCAGCAGCACCTGACCGATGCGGGCGCCGTAGTCATTTTTGAGGCCCTCCCGGGCAATGGCCATGTTGTAGGACATCTGCCGATCCAGCAGCTCCTTCACATCGGCAATTTCCACGGCTTCGGCAAATTCCACGATGGAGGCGATGTTCAGCAGGCTGCGGTCGGTGGTGTGATGCTGACCGGCCTCGGTGTAGGGGAGATCCCGAAGGATCTCGCCGTCATGCTCGATGCGGATGATGTTGGTGTGGAATCCGGCGATGCGGCACCGGGCGGTGTGCGCCCCGGCATAGAGGCGCATATCGATGTCGAAGATGTAGCCGGAATCGGATTCTGCGATGGTGAACCGGGCCTCGTCCAGATAGGCGGCGATGAGGGGATGCTGCTGGGGGGTGATTTTGGAGATGACCTGAAGCTCCAGCTCCGGGTCGCCGCAGACGATACCGGCAGCGGCGGCAGCGCCCAAGCCCCGAAGTCCGCCGGTGTTGGGAACGACCACGCTCTTGACATTCTTGATGATGTTGCCGCTGACCCGGATCTCCACCCGGTCGGGACGGCAGCCCAGCTCCCGGGTTGCCACGGCGGCGGCATAGGCCACGGCGATCGGCTCCGTACAGCCCATGGCAGGTACCAGCTCCTCGTGGAGAATCTCGAGGTAGCTTCTGTATAATGTCTGGTCCATAATAAGGCCTTCCTTTTCTCTTGATAGGGTTATTGTATCGTTTTTTTCGAACATTGTCAAGAAAAGCCCCCACCTGAAGTGGGGGCCGTTCCGATCAGATCAAAAGCTCTGCGATCTGGACGCAGTTGGTGGCAGCACCCTTGCGGATCTGGTCGCCGCAGCACCAGAGGCAAAGGCCGTTGGGGTCGGTGAGGTCGGGGCGGATGCGGCCCACATAGACCAGATCCTGATCGCTGGTATCCAGCGGCATGGGATACTGACCGGCGGCCAGATCATCCACCAGCTTGCAGCCGGGGGCCTTGGCCAGAGCGGCCCGGGCCTCCTCCACGGAAACCGGGCGGTCAAAATGCAGCGTGGCAGAGATGGAATGGCTGCGAACCACGGGAACCCGGACGCAGGTGCAGCTGACGGTCAGCTCCGGCAGATGGAGGATCTTCCGACCCTCATTCTGGAGCTTCATCTCCTCGCTGGTGTAGCCCAGCGTCTGCTCGCCGCCGATCTGGGGGATCAGGTTGAAGGCGATGGGGTGGGCGAACACCTTGGGGGCATATTCCTTGTGGTGGCCCATGGCCATGACCTGCGCCATCAGCTCCTTGGGGCCTGCGGCCCCGGCTCCGGACACCGCCTGATAGGTGGAGGCCACCATGGAGCGGATGGGGGAGAGGGCATTGAGGGCCTGTACCGCCGTCAGGGTGATGATGGTGGAGCAGTTGGGGTTGGAGAGGATGCCGTGGTGGAGCTTGGCGTCGGCGGCATTGATCTCGGGAATGACCAGCGGAACCGTGGGATCCAGCCGGAAGGCGGAGGAATTATCCACAAAGACAGCCCCGGCGGCCAGAATGTCCGGAGCGAATTTCAGGGCGATGTCGTTTTCTGCGGCACCCAGCACCAGATCGACGCCGGAAAAGGCGCCGGCTTCGGCCAGACGGACGGGAACCTCCGTTCCACGGAAGGAGATGGTCTTGCCCACGCTCCGGGGACTGGCCAGAGGGATGAGGGTTTCCACGGGAAAATCCCGTTCTTCGAGAATTTTAATCATTTCCCGTCCCACGGCACCGGTGGCACCGAGAACGGCAACAGTGTAGGTTTTCATGGATGTTCCTCCTTGCAGGATGGATTATTTGATGAAGCTGGTATAGAGGACTTGAATGGCCCGCTGAAAGTCCCGGTTGTCCACGCCGAGGATGATGTTCAGCTCATCCGGGCCTTGGTTTATCATGCGGATGTTGATACCGGCATTTCCCAGAGCGGCGAAGATCTTGCCGCTGATGCCGGGGCGGTAGGCCATTTTCCGTCCCACGGCAGCCACAATGGCGATCTGGTCGAACACCGTGAGGGAATCCGGCTGGATCTCCTGCTGGATCTCCCCCAAAATGGTATAGAGGGAGGGAGCGATGGCCTCGGTCTGGACGACCACGGAGCAGTTGTCGATGCCGTTGGGGGCGTAATCCACCGAGATGCCGTGCCGCTCAAAGACGCTGAGGATCCGCCGCAGCAGTCCCACCTCATTGCTCAGGCCCCGCTTGGACAGGGCCACGATGGAAAAGTCCTTCCGTCCCGTGATGGCGGTGATGAACCGATCCGGGTCGGTATCGGTATCGAAGCGCTCTTGGATCAGGGTGCCGGGGTGATCCGGATGGTTGGTGTTTCGGATGTTCAGGGGGATGCTCTTGTCCCGGACGGGGAAAATGGTTCCTTCGTGGAGAACCTGAGCGCCGGAATAGCTCAGCTCCCGCAGCTCGTCATAGGTGACCTCGGGGATGGTCAGGGGATTTTCCACGATCCGGGGGTCGGCCATGAGGATCCCGGAGACATCAGTCCAGTTTTCGTAGAGGTCGGCGCCCAGAGCCGCCGCAGCCAGAGAGCCGGTGATGTCGCTGCCGCCCCGGCTGAAGGTCTTGATATGACCGTCGGGGAGGATGCCGTAGAAGCCGGGGGTGACCACGCCCCGGCGGTGGACAAGCCGCCGCAGAGCGGCATAGGTGCGCTCCTCGTCCACGGAGCCGTCCATATTGAAATGCACCCATTCGGTGCTGTCGATGAAGTCGAAGCCCAGAAATTCCGCCATGACCCGGGCAGAAAAATATTCCCCCCGGCTGACCAGTGCATCCTGATCGATGGTCTTGGCATCCAGCTGCTGCTTGAGGGCGGCGAATTCCTCCTCCAGCGGCAGATCCAGTGCCAGCTCGTCCCGGATCTCCAGATACCGGGAGGTGACCATTTCAAAGACGCTGCTGCTGTCCACCCCATACTGCATATGGGCGTGGCAGAGGTAGAGCAGATCGGTGATCTTGTGATCGGTATTGAATCGTTTCCCGGCGGCAGAGACCACCACGACCCGTCGGCTGGGATCGGAGAGGATGATGTCACGCACCTTCCGATACTGTCCGGCATCGGCCATGGAGGAGCCGCCGAATTTGGTTACTTTGAGCAATGAAAATCCTTCCTTTCCGGCAATGCGGCCATAAAGGCACTGGGATGTGCCTGACACCAGGTATGCATCTGAGCGACGCTCACAGGCTCGGTGAGGATGGCGTCGCCCCATCGGTCACAGGCCCGCTGGGCCAGCCATGGATCTGCATCGCCCCGGACATAGAACCGGAAGGCTTCCTGATTGCATACGGTCACACTGCGGTCACAGGGACTGTAAAATCCCTTCCCATCCAGCACATCGGACAGGTCCTGTACCACATTGTATGCGGTGGGGTAGCGTCCTGCGCCCTGCCCGAAGAAGCTCTGGCGGCCGGAGGTGGTTCCCACCAGCGTGATGAGATTATAATTGGAGGGGACGGCGGCCTCGGGGGAGCAGAGGGGAAACAGGGTGGGCTGGACATAGGCAGAAAACTGTCCGCCCTCCATGCGGGCGGAGCCGATCAGCCGACAGCAGAGGCCGTGGGCCGTGAAGGCGGCCACATCTCCGGCCCGGATGGAGCGGATGCCCTGTACGGGGATCTGCTCCCTGCACAGACTGACCCCGAAGGCCACATTGGCAGAGAGGATCAGCTTGTGCCAGGAGTCGATGCCGTCCACATCCATGGAGGGGTCGGCCTCGGCATAGCCCAGAGCCTGGGCCTGAGCCAGCGCCTCCTCGTACCGCAATCCAAGCCGGGACATGGAATCGAGGATATAGTTGCAGGTGCCGTTGAGGATGCCGCCCACCTGCCGGATATGCTGACAGCGCCTTGCCCGTTCCAGCGCACTGAGCCAGCCGATGCCGCCGCCCACTGCACCGGTGCAGCGGAAGCTGCCGCCGTGGGCTTTCAGCAGCGCCGCCAGCTCCTCGTAATAGCACGACACCATGGCCTTGTTGGCGGTGACCACATTTTTCCCATGCTCCAGAGCGGCCTTTACATATTCCCAAGCCGGGTGCAGACCGCCCATGACCTCCACCACCGTGTCGATGGACGGATCCAGCAGGATCTCGTCGAACCGATGGATGACCTCTGCATCCGGCAGAGAAACGGCCCTGCGGCACAGAACCTTTGCAATCTCCATGTCGGCCCGGGGCCGGACCAGCTCATAGACGCCCCGGCCCACAACGCCGAAGCCTAACAGTCCGATTTTCAAGGGCTTTTTCCTCCCTCTGTCTATCTTTTCAGAAAATACAAATGCTTTCTTCCCGAGAACACTTGCTTTTTAGGTGGGAACAGTATATCATATACCTATCGAAATTGCAAGACTGGCGGCGGAGCCAAGCCGGAGCCGAAATGCAAAATTTTCCCATTTTTAGCAGGGATAATCACGGATTTTCAGACAGGAGGAAGCGTTATGTACTATCATTCCACCCGGGGCGGTGCAGCACCGGTGAATTCTGCACAGGCGGTGATTCGGGGACTGGCGGAGGATGGCGGGCTTTATATGATGGACGCCATGCCCCCGTTCGATGTACGGGCCTGTCTGGCGCAGGACACCAAGGGTATGGCGGCGATGATCCTCGGCGCTCTGCTGCCGGAGATCCCGGGCATGGAGCAGCTGGTGGATCGGGCCTATTCCGGGAAGTTTGAAACCGAGGATCTGACCCCCACCCGGGCCGTTGGGCCGTACACGGTTTTGGAGCTGTTCCGGGGGCCTACCTCGGCCTTCAAGGATGTGGCCCTTTGTATGCTGCCCCAGCTGCTGGGAGCGGCCAAGCGCCACGAGGGCATCCGGGAGGAAACCCGAATTTTGACTGCGACCTCCGGCGATACCGGCAAGGCCGCTCTGGCCGGATTTGCGGACGCACCGGGCATCAGTATCTGCGTCTTTTATCCCCATGGCGGTGTTTCGGCGGTTCAGCGGGCGCAGATGGTGACCCAGCAGGGAAAAAATGTCCATGTCTGCGCCGTCCGGGGGGATTTTGACGATGCCCAGACCGGAGTGAAGCAGATCTTTGAGGCCTGCAATGACGGCAGACGGCTCCGGGGCAGGGGCTTCCGGCTGTCCTCTGCCAATTCCATCAACATTGGCCGTCTGGCCCCCCAGCTGACCTACTACTTCAAGGCCTACCGGGATCTGCTGGATCGGCAGGTGATCCGGATGGGCGACCGGGTGAATTTCTGCGTTCCCACCGGGAATTTCGGGGATATTCTGGCCGGGTATCTGGCCAAATGTCTGGGCCTTCCCGTGGGCAGGCTGATCTGTGCCTCCAATACCAATAAGGTTCTGGCGGATTTCTTCCGCACCGGCACCTATGACCGCCGCCGCAGACTCCAGAAAACCGGCTCCCCCTCCATGGACATTCTGGTGTCCAGCAATCTGGAGCGGCTGCTCTATCTGATGAGCGGACAGGACTGCCGTCTGGTGTCCAAGCTGATGACCCAGCTCCGGGAGGAGGGGAGCTACACCGTTCCCGGCGGCCTCAAGGCCCAGCTGGATCGGGAATTCTGGGCGGATTGGGCGGACGAGGCCGATACGGCCCGAACCATCCGGCAGGTCTACGAAAAATACCATTATCTGCTGGATCCCCATACGGCGGTGGCTTGGTGCGTGGCCCGGCGGTATCAGCAGCAGAAAAAGGATCCCACCCCCATGGTGGTGCTTTCCACGGCCTCGGTGTTCAAATTCCCGGCGGTGGTGCTGTCTGCCATCGGCGGGGACTGCCCCGGCGACGAATTCGACCAGATGGAGGCCCTGAGCCGGATCTCCGGCCTGCCGATCCCGGAAAACCTCTCCGCTCTGCGGGAGCTGCCGCCCCTCCATACGGCAGTGATCCCCCGGGAGCAGATGATGGAATTTGCATTGGGAAATCAATGATCCTCAAAAAAACCCGGCGGTTCACCGTGAACCGCCGGGAAATTTATAGGGAAAGCTTACTTTGCGAACACTCTCTTGAGCTGGACAAAGCGGGGCAGGCCATCCTCCTTGACCATGCCGGTCTCACCCTGAATGAGGGGCAGGCAGTAGTCGATGAAGCCCTGATTGACGCCGTTGCCGGCCTCGTTGATCCACTCCAGAGGAACCTTCTTCTCGGTGTTGGCAACCACGGACAGGTCGAACAGCTCAGGCTCGCAGTGGTAGCCGTTGGCGTCCCGGGTGCACTTGAAGCCCACCATCTTGTCGGTGATGCCGTTGACAGCAGACTCCACAGCCACCTTGCCGGACATGAAGGACTCGGCAATGTCGGTGCCGGAAGCACAGTGAGCAGCGCAGCGCTGGAGCAGGCTCAGCTCGATGGGGCGAACCTTGGCGCCGGTGGCAGCCTTGACCACATCGGCCAGACGGGCAGCCAGACCGCCCAGCTGGGCATGGCCGAAGCCGTCGGTGCCGGAGGTCTTAGCCTCGGAAACGAAGGTGCCGTCAGCGTAGTGAACGCCCTCGGAAACGGCAACGATGCAGTTCTTCTTCTCCTCATAGATGCGCTTGACATCGGCAACGAACTGATCCATGTCGAAGTTGACCTCGGGGAGATAGACCAGATCGGGGCCGTCGCCCTTGACGCCGGCCAGAGCAGCAGCGGCGGTCAGCCAGCCTGCATGACGGCCCATGCACTCGATGATGGTGACCATGCCGGTGTCGTAAACATGGCAGTCACGGCTGACTTCCATCACGGAAGTGGCGATATACTTGGCAGCGGAAGCAAAGCCGGGGCAGTGATCGGTTCCGGCCAGATCGTTGTCGATGGTCTTGGGCACACCCATGACCCGGCACTCATAGCCGACCTTGTTCATGTACTTGGAGATCTTGTTGCAGGTATCCATGGAGTCGTTGCCGCCGTTATAGAAGAAGTAGCGGACATTGTACTTCTTGAAGATCTCGAGGATCCGCTTGTAGTCGGTGTCGTCCACATCGGGATCGGCGATCTTGTAGCGGCAGGAGCCGAGAGCGGAGGAAGGCGTATGGAGCATATTCTCCAGCTCTGCGGGATCCTCCTCGTCCATAATCATGAGCTGATCGTTCAGCACACCCTTGATGCCGTGGAAAGCACCGTAGACCTTGGTGATGTTCTCGTTCTCCAGACCGGCCTTGATAACGCCGTAGGCGGAGCAGTTGATGACGGAAGAAGGACCGCCGGACTGTCCGATAATCAGGGAACCAACAAGCTTGTTTTCAGACATAACTTTGCCTCCATAATTATAATGTGTTCAAACATAATTGAATTTGATAAGAAACCCGAGGTTTCCTATGAAACTATAAGAATTATAGCATGGGAAATTGAAAATAGCAAATATTTTTATTGAAAAACCGGAACTTTGTGTTATAATGAAACCGAAATCAAAGGCGCAGACACGCCTTGAATTTAGAAAGGAATGATTCCAATGGCTCTTGTTACTACTAAGGAAATGTTCAAGAAGGCTTACGACGGCGGTTACGCCATCGGCGCTTTCAATGTCAACAACATGGAAATTGTTCAGGGTATCACCGAAGCCTGCCGGGAGGAGAATGCTCCCGTAATTCTGCAGGTCTCCAAGGGCGCCCGTGCTTACGCAAACCGCACCTATCTGGTGAAGATGGTCGAGGCTGCTGTCATCGAATGCCCCAACATCCCCATCGCCCTGCATCTGGATCACGGCGATTCCTTTGAAACCTGCAAGTCCTGCATCGACGACGGCTTTACCTCCGTTATGATCGACGCAAGCTCCAAGCCCTTCGATGAGAACATCGAGATCACCAAGAAGGTCGTCGAGTACGCTCACGATCACGGTGTTGTGGTCGAGGCTGAGCTGGGCGCTCTGGCCGGCGTGGAGGATGAGGTCAGCGTTTCCGCTGAGGATTCCCACTACACCCGTCCCGAGGAGGTCGAGGAGTTCGTGGCCCGTACCGGCTGTGACTCTCTGGCCATCGCCATCGGCACCTCCCACGGCGCTTACAAGTTCACCCCCGAGCAGTGCACCAGAAATGCCGAGGGCAAGCTGGTTCCCCCCGCTCTGCGCTTCGACATCCTGGAGGAGATCATCAAGAAGCTGCCCGGCTTCCCCATCGTCCTGCACGGTTCTTCTTCCGTTCCTCAGGAGTATGTGGACATGATTAACGCCCATGGCGGCAAGATGCCCAACGCTGTCGGTGTCCCCGAGGAGCAGCTGCGTGAGGCTGCAAAGCTGGCCGTCTGCAAGATCAACATCGACTCCGACCTGCGTCTGGCCCTCACCGGCACCGTCCGTCAGTACTTCGACGAGCATCCCGATCACTTCGATCCCCGTCAGTACCTGAAGCCCGCCCGTGCCAACATCAAGGAACTGGTTCGCCACAAGCTGGTCGATGTTCTGGGCTGCGCCGGCAAGGCCTAAGCCATCCCTCTTTTCCCAGCATCTCTCCATGCCGCACCCTTCCGGGTGCGGCATTTTTTTGCCTCCATGGCGGACAGAAATCAAAATCATTCAAAAAATGTTAGAAAATCAGGAGAAATGTTAAAAAATTTAGAAGGGATCTCCCTCCGATGCAGGGAGCGATTTGCATAAATGGAGCAGACTTTTGCGAATTCATATTTCCTACATAAATAAAAGGAAAAAACATACAATCTATTTTGCTGATAAGTGGGGGAAATCACGAAAGAATAGGACAATATGCACAGAATACAGCCTGATCTCATGGAAGAAATAACCAAAAACCAGAAAATCCTCCCCGGATAAAATTATTGACAATTCTTTGAAAGAATGTTATGATTTAGACAGCCAAATATGCCAAGGAAATGCGGTGAAACCCTGTTTTACTGTATTTTACTAGGTAAAATTGAAGGAGGAATTTAAACAAATGAAAAAGTTTCTTAGTTTGGCTCTGGCTGCTGTTATGGCAGTAAGCCTGTTTGCCGGCTGCGGCGGTAACAACGACGCCACCACCCCTAGTGGCGACAAGACCCCCGATGCAGGCAAGGAAGGCACCACCATTACCATGTGGACCATGTGGAACGCAGCTGAGCCTCAGGGCGTCGTGCTGCAGGCCGCTGCCGATGCTTTCAAGGAGCAGACCGGCAACACCGTCAAGATCGAGTGGAAGGGCCGTGAGATGAACAAGATCATCCTGGCTGCACTCGAGGCTGGCGAGAAGATCGACCTCTTTGAAGAGGACTACACCCGTATCTCCAACACCTACGGCGACTATGTGATGGATCTGACCGACATGGCTGCCGCTGCAAAGTACGAGGAGCAGAGCTACCCCGGCCTGAACGATCAGGTTCGTGCATGGACCGGCGGCAAGCTGACCTCCATCGTGGAGCAGCCTCAGGTCGGCGGCGTGTTCTACAACAAGGACGCTTTCGCTGATGCCGGTGTTGAAGTCCCCGCTAACTGGACCGAGTTCCTGGCTGTCTGTGAGAAGCTGAAGGCCGCTGGTTACTATCCTCTGGCTCTGGATGCTGCTTACGCTGACTTCACCTTCGGTTACCATCTGGCCCGTGTCATCGGTGAGCCTGCTGCCATCGAGCTGACCCTCAACGGCGGTTGGAGCCAGAACGAGGGCGCTGTCAAGGCTGCCGATCAGATCATCGAGTTCGTCAAGGCCGGCTATCTGGCTGACGGCGCACCCGACCAGCATCCCGCTTCCCAGAACAAGCTGGGTATCCCCACTGATGGCAAGAAGGCCGCCATGGTCGTCTGCGCTCAGTATGTCATCGGCGAAGTTGACGGCGCAGCTGTCGAGCCTGTGAACTGGGGTATGTTCAACTATCCCGAGGTTGAGGGCGGCGTCGATCCCTCCAACGCTTTCCTGGGTGCTAACTCTCTGGCTATCCCCGCTAAGAGCGAGAACGCACAGGTCGCTTTCGACTTTGCAATGTTCCTGACCTCCGGCGAGTTCGACCAGAGAATGGCTAACGAGGCTAAGCAGCCCCCCGCAGATCCCAGAAACACTGCTCCCGCAGTGCTGGAAGGCTCTGTTGAGACCCTGCTGGCTACCAAGACTCCTCTGAAGTGGGCCTGCGGTCTGAACGACAACGGCGAGCTGATCACCAACATCAAGGACGAGCTGACTGCTCTGTATGCTGGCAAGTATGAGACCGGTGCAGACTTCGCTGCTGCCATGGACGCACTGTACAAGTAAATCCTAAATCGCAGCTAAGGTCATAAATTGATCGGAGAAGGGGGTTCACTGGAACGGTGGCCCCCTTTTCTTTGTTCGTGTGAAAGAGGTGGATGATCGAAATGAAAACAAATAAGAAAACAATTTTCTTCTTCAGCCTGCCTACCATTTTGGCACTGCTCTTTATGTTCGTATATCCTGTTGTGCGAACCATCATCATGAGCTTTTTTCAGGTTGAAAGCGTTACTTCCAATGTCAGCGCTTGGAAGTTCTACGGCTTCGGCAACTACATGAAGCTGTTCTCCAGCCCCAGCTTTCGAAGCTCCATGTGGAATATGTTCCGCATCTGGCTGATCGGCGGCGTCATCACGCTGGGCATCTCCCTGCTGTTCGCCGTTATCCTCACCAGCGGTATCCGGTTCAAGAAGTTCTTCCGGGCCGCCATCTACCTGCCCAATGTAATCAGTGCCGTTGCACTGGCTACCATGTGGGTGCAGTACATCTACAATTACGACTTCGGTCTGCTGAATAAGGTCGTTATGCTGTTCGGCGGCGAAAAGGTCAAGTGGCTGGGTCAGGACATGAAGTTCTGGGCCATGCTGGGTGCCTTTATCTTCGGCGCTGTCGGTTACTATATGCTGATTTTTATCAGCGGTATAGAGAGCATCCCCGCAGACCTCTATGAGGCTGCTACCATCGACGGTGCAAGCCGTGCAAAGCAGTTCTCCCATATTACCATGCCTCTGCTCAAGGGTATCACCAAGACCAACATCACCTTCTGGACGGTGAATACCACTACCTTCTTCCTGTGGTCCAAGATGTTCTCTCCTCTGGACCCCGAAAAATCTACCATTGTTCCTGTCGTCTATCTGTACAGTGAGGTCTTCGGTGGCCGGACGGGCGCCGCACGAGATGCCGGTGCCGGTGCTGCAACCGGTGTGCTGCTGTGCTTGATTATTCTGCTTGTGTATGTTGTGATGAACAAGCTGGTCAAGGACGACGAGCTTGAGTACTAAGGAGGTGCGAGAGTATGGCTAAGCAAAAGAAGTATAAAGAGAAGATCAACTGGAAAAAGGAAATGAGCCTTTTGCCCGGTTATCTGATCGTTTCGCTGTGGATCCTCTTTGGCGTTGTGGTTCTCGCATGGATCTTCGCAGCCAGTGTCTCCGGTAAGGGTGACATTTTCTCCGGTCAGGTCTTTAAGCTGCCTACCGGTGTCCATTTTGAAAACTATGCAACCGCTTGGAATGCCGGCCATGTTTCCATTTACTTCGGAAACTCCCTGCTGTATTCCGTGGTTTCCTGCATCGGTGTGCTTCTGATCTCTGCTCCCGGTGCCTATGTCATCAGCCGTTTCAAGTTTGTCGGTAATGCGATCCTCAAGAACGGCCTGATCGTTGCAATGAGTATCCCCGCAATCATGATTATTATGCCCCTGTACTCCCTGTCTGTGCAGTGGGATTTCAAGGGCAGAATGCTCCTGATCGTTCTTTACATCCTGCTGAATGTGCCTTACACCACGGTCTATCTGCTGAAGTTCTTCTCGACCCTCAGCCGAACCTATGAGGAAGCTGCTGCCATGGACGGCTGCAGCCCCGCCAGAACCTTCTGGGTCATCATGCTGCCCCTGATTCAGCCTGCCCTGATTACCGTTACCATCTTCAACTTCCTTGGCGTGTGGAACGAGTTCTTCATGGCTCTGATCTTCGCCAGCTCCGAGGCCATGACTCCTGTCGGCGTCGGTCTGCTGCGGATCGTGGACTCCATGAAGGCCATTGGCCAGTATGGCGCCATCTTCGCCGCTGTTGTCATCGTGTTCCTGCCCACCTTCCTGCTGTACATCTTCCTGTCTGAGAAGATCATTGTGGGTATCACCGGCGGCGGTGTCAAGGGCTAAGAGTTTGCCTGATTATTCTCTATCGACTGTTTTTCAGTTCGAGATCCACCTACCTGAGAAGGAGCGCATCCCACGGGATGCGCTCTTTTTTAGATTGCAAATCCGGCGGAAACATTGTAAACTGGGAGTGAGTACCCACACAGAAAGGACATTGGTGAGCTTATGAACTACGAACAAAATCCCATGGTGGGCGATCTGTATTTTGATTCCCCCATTACCCGGTGGGACGAGGCCATTCCGCTGGGAGACGGCTTCTGCGGCGCCCTGCTCTGGGGGCCTTCTCAGGCCCTTCGGCTGAGCCTCGACCGGGGGGATCTCTGGGATGCCACCCCCTGCGAAGCCACCCGGGATCCGGACTATACCTATCCCAATATGGTGAAGCTGGCCCGGGAGGGAAAGGAGGAGGAGATCCGTCGGATTTTCGATGCCCCCTATAACCATCCCACCCCCTCCAAGCTGCCGGCGGGCAAGCTGATTTTCAACTTCGGCCCGGATCTGCCCCAGAGGCTCCACCTGAGCGTCACCGATGCGCAGGCCCATGTGGAGGTGGGGGAGTTCCGGCTGGATGCCTTCGTCCATGCTGAAAAACATCTGGGCATGGCCCGGATCCAAGGCCCCCGGGAGGGTTATTCCCTGCACATCGAAAACCCGGCCTACGGCCTGTTCACCGGGGAAACGGAACAGGCGGTCTGCAACAGCGTGGACACCGCCGATCTGAAAATGCTCCATTATCCCCCGGTTCGGCTGGGCGAGGGCTGGTTCATCCAGCCCATCAGCGGCGGCATGGAATACGGCATTTTCACCATGAGACGGCAGACCCCTCAGGGGGAGGAGCTGGTCTGGTGCGTGGCCTCCTCGGTGGACGGCCCCAACTGGAAGGAGGAGGCCCGGGCCATGCTGGAGCAGGCGCTGGACAACGGCTACGCCGCCGAGCTGGCCCGGCACAGCCGCTGGTGGAGCGCCTATTGGAGCCGGAGCGGTCTGGATCTGCCCCAGAAAGCGTTCTGCCACAACTGGTATCTGGCCCAGTATCTCTTTGCCTCCTGTTCCCGGAAGGGCTGCTTCCCCATGCCCCTGCAAGGGGTCTGGACTGCCGACGACGGCAAGCTCCCCCCTTGGAAGGGCGATTATCACCACGATCTGAATACGGAGCTGTCCTACTGCCACTACGAGAAGGCCGGACATTTCCCGGAGGGCGAGAGTTTTCTGGACTACCTCTGGAATATGCGGGACTGTGGCCGACGGTTCGCCCGGGAATTTTACCATGCAGAGGGCATCTGCCTGCCGGGGACTATGACCCAGAACGGCGATTCTCTGGGCGGCTGGGGAATGTACTCCCTGTCTCCCACCAACCAGCTGTGGCTCTGTCAGAGCTTTGAGCGGCATTGGCGGTTCACCGGGGATCGGGCGTTCCTCCGGAATCGGGCGTACCCCTATTTGCAGGAAAGCGCCGCCTTTCTTCTGAGTCTGCTGGAGGAGCGGGACGGAATCTATCATCTGCCCATTTCCAGCTCCCCGGAGATCCACGACGATACGCTGGCCTCCTTCCTGACCCCCAATTCCAACTATGACCTCTCCCTGATGCGCTGGCTGTTTACGGCGCTGGAGGAGATGTCCCGGGAGCTGGGCGACGGCAGAGAAGGGGTCTGGGAGGCCCATCTGCACAAGCTGCCGGAGCTGGCCGTCAGCCCGGAGGGTATTTTGCAGCTCAGTCCCGATGAGCTGCTTCAGGAATCTCATCGGCATTTTTCCCATGCCATGGCCATTTACCCCCTGCGGCTCCTGCCCTATACCGGGGAAAATGTGCGGATCGTGGATGCGACCGTCAGGCAGCTGGAGGAGCTGGGAACGGATTACTGGGTGGGCTATACGCTGGCATGGATGGCCAATCTCTACGCCGTTCAGGGCAGGGGAGACGAGGCTGCCCGGCAGCTGGAACGGTTCTGGACGGGCTTCTGTTCGCCCAATGGCTTCCACCTCAACGGGGACTACAAAAATCTGGGCCTTTCCACCTTCCATTATCGCCCCTTCACCTTGGAGGCCAATTTCTTTGCGGCGGACGCCCTTCAGGAGATGCTCCTGCAAACGGAGCATGGAGCGATTCGGCTCTTCCCGGCCATTCCGACAGACTGGGAACGGGCGGCCTTCCGGGATCTGCGGGGAGAGCGGGGTCTGCGGATCTGCGCCCGGATGGAGCAGGGCCGTCTGCGGAGCTTGGAGCTTTTCTCGGAGCAGGATCAGACCGTCCGGCTGGAAAATCGCTGGGGAGTGGCACAGCTGTTGGGACAAAGCCCGGAGCAGGACTGGATCACCCTGACCCTCACCGCCGGAACGCCGATCCGAGCATAAATCCAAATAGAATGGGCCAGTGTCCACAGAGGACACTGGCCCGGTTTTTTAGGTTTTCTGTTTCTTTTTCCGTCGCAGCAGCAGGAAAATTCCTGCGCCGACCAGCAGAATCCCACCGCCTACGGCGAAGGGCAGGAAAGTCTGCCGGGGCTGGGAGAGCAGAGCCAGCGCCTGAATCGGCTGGTCGATGGACAGCACCAGATAGGAGCCGTTTTCCGTGAAGGGGGCCTCCTGCCAGCTGCCGTCGGCATCGCAGACCAGAAGCCGAATCTGGGAGCCTTCCAGCGCCTGCGGCAGTGCCAGCCGCAGCCCGGTGCAGACCTCGCCGGGGAATTGGGGCAGCGCCCAGCACTCCTCCAGCGTTTCTCCCTGAGCGGGGGAGGGGGTCTGTTGGGAGGCGGTCAGGGGGAAGCCCTCGCTCTGGGAGAAATTGCCCTCCGCCAGCAAGACGGCTCGGCCATCGGGCCGGGACAGATCGCTTTGCAGCACGGTGCGGCTGGGGGTATATTCCGGGGTCAGCACCAGATCAAAATAGACATGATCCAAATCGGCCTCGTCCAGCTGGCTCCATCGGCCAATACAGCCCTCCTTGGGGGGGACTTGGGGGATCTGCTCCGGGCGCTGGCCCAGCTCCACGGTGACGGTTTTCTGGTTCCCGTCCTCGAAGATGAATTGAAGCTTGGCATGGGTAAAGATGGGGGACAGCTCCGGGATGGCCTGAAATTCCTCCAGATTTTTCGCTTCGGCGCAGCCCAAGTAGCTGATGCCGTCAATGGCCCCCAGCCGGGAGGAGGGCAGGAAGTAGTTCCCGTGGATCAGCTCCGCAGAGATCCGGTCGCAGTCTCCCAGCACGGCTCCCAGCCGCTCGCCCTCGGCAGGAAGGCGGGCCAGACTGCGGCAGTCGGAGACTTCCGTGGCAGAGCCAGCCACACCGCCGATGTACTGCTTGCCCTCCAGGGTGCATTTGACATGGCAGGAGCGGAGAAAGCCCTGACAGGTTCCGGCGATGCCGCCGATCTGCTGGGCCTTTTCACCGCCCACATTCCCGGTGTTGGTGCAGCTGCGGATCAGACCCAGAGCGGCATTTCCGCAGATCCCTCCGGCGTTGCGCTTGGTGACGGAGACCGCCCCTCGGTTGACACAGCCGAGGATGACCGCCCGCAGCTCGCTGTCGAAATGGAGGGATTCCTCCCCCAGAACCCCGAAATCCTCCTCCGGATCCATGGTGTTTTCCCAAGAGATGGAGCCGCAGATGCCGCCCACATTGAGATCGCCGCTGATGCGGCCGCTGTTGGAGCAGCCGCTGACCTTGCCGGAGAGGGAGTCCTCGGTATCCAGATCGGAAACATCCGTGATGGAGCCGCCCAGATGCTCCCGGGCTTCGTCCAAGGTCTGGGAAATGGCATTGAGCTGCCGGGAAATGGCGGAAATATCTCCGGCGACCGTGGAGATCCCGTTGTGAGCGGTGCTGTTGACGGATTCCATGGTGGCGCCCATGGAGCTGAGGGAGCTGGAAAGGGTATTCTGGGCCGCTTGCAGGGAATCGGGATCGGGCAGCTGCGGATGCTCTTTAGAGGGCAGGAGATCGGTGATGGCCTCTGCGGCGATCTCGGCCTGCTGGCTCAGGTCGGACATCTGATTTTTGAGACTTTGGGAGCTGTGGCGCAGGTTGGAGGAGGCCCGGTCTGCCAGCGCCGAGGTGGTGTCCAGCTGCCCCCGGAGGATCTGCAAGGTATCCTCCGTGAATTCCACCTCCACCACCGGGAGCATCTGACCGCAGATGCCGGCCACCTCCTTGCGGCCGCTGACGGCGGCCAGATTGCTGCAATCTTGGATCAGACCGGACTGCCGGCCTGCAATGCCGCCGATGTTGTAGCCCATATGGGCATAGCCCACGGCCCCGTGGTTGACGCAGGAGCGGACTACACCGGTGGTCACACCGGCAATGCCGCCCAAATCGGTGACGGTATCCGGGGACTCGGCCCCCATGATGGTGTCGGTGGTGATGTCGGAGACCATGATGGCATTGTCGCTGACGGTGGTATTCACCGAGGCGTTGTTCTGACAGGAGCGGATCAGCCCCAGATTTTCGCCGCAGACGCCGCCGACCATGTGGCTGCCGTGGACGGTTCCGTAGACCGTGCAGGATTCGATGACACCGCCCACCTGATTGACGGCGGCGATCCCACCGATGCGGTCGGCACCGCTGACCTCGCCCTCAAAGGAACAAGAGCGCAGGATACCACTGTTGGAGCCGACCAGACCGCCCACCCGGCAGCGGCTGCCCTGAGGCATGACCTGCCCGGAGATGCTGAGATTTTCTACCACAGCGCCGGGGGCCAAATATCGGAAAAAGCCCTGTACGGAGCCTTCCTGCTCCATGGAAAGGCCGGTGATCCGATGGTGATTGCCCAGAAAGGTTCCGCAGAAGGTGGGGATCCCATGGAATTCCACCTGACTGAGATCCAGATCCTTCTGTAAGGACACGGTGAGATTTCGGCTGTAAGTGTCCAGCGTACAGCGCTGGGCCAGCGCCACCAGCTCCTCCGGGGTGGAGAGCTTCACGACCTCGCCCTCCTGTGCAAAGACCGGGGCGGAAAGGCTGCCCAGCAGGGCCAGAAGCAGCACGAGGGCAAAAAGGGATTTTAGGGATTTATTCATGGCTGGGTTCTCCTTTCTCCGGGGGGGTGGACAGCTGGGCGTTCAGCTCGCCCTCCAGACTGCCCTGAAATTCGCCGTCTACCATGCCGCAGACATAGCCCTTGATGTGACCGCTGAGGGCCATGGATCCGGAAACCGTGGTGGGGGCCTTGTGTTCCTTGCCCTTGAATTTGAAGCTGGTGCGCTCGATCACGGAGTCACCCAGCACCAAAATGGCAGGCAGGACGGTGAGAACCAGCACGATGGAAATGATGGTGCCACGGCCCAGACAGTGCCCCATGATGGAGATGACCGGATTGGCGGACAGATTGCCGATGAGCAGACCGGCGGAGGCCATGATGCTTCCGGAGGTAAAGACCGTTGGGAAGGCGGAATTCAGTGCCTCGATGATGGCCTGCTTGTGGGGCATCTGCCGTTTCAGCTCCTGATAGTGGCTGGAAATGACGATGGCATAGTCGATGTTGGCGCCCATCTGAATGGCGTTGACGATGAGGTAGCCCAAAAAGTAGAGGGGCTGATGCTGGAGCGTGGGGAAGGAGAAGTTCATCCAGATGCTGCCTTGGATCACCACGATCAGCAGGACGGGCAGCCCCACGGACTGGAAGGTGAACAGCAGCACCAGAATGACGAACAGAGCCGAGAGGATGCTGATGAGCAGGTTGTCATCGGCAAAGGAGGAGGCCAGATCCCGGGAGCTGGTGGAATTGCCCACCACATAGTAGTCCCCGTCGTAGTACTGGCCCATGGTGTCCCGGAGCCGATCCAGAAAGGCGAAGGTCTCATCGCTTTCCTCCGGCAGATCGAGGAACACCACCATCCGGCTGTATGCGTCGCTTTGGAGCTGGAGCCGTGCCGTCTCCATCAGGTCGAACAGCTCCTCCATGGATTCCTTGGTTTCGCCCTCCAGAAGAATGTTGTTGGTCTGGATCTCCTCCTTGAGATAGTAGAACATATCGAACAGCGGCACCCGATAGTCGGTCAGGCCGCTGAGAATGTGACCGTACTGATCCTGCTGCATGGCATAGGCGGTGTAGAGACCCTTGGCAATCTCGTAGTCCAGCCCGATGAATTCCGAGAATTCCCGGGGGGTCAGGGCGTCGGTGAGATGGTAGTCATCCATGACCTCCATGCCGGAGAGGGCCAGCGTGCTTTTGACCTCGGGACAGGCATCCAGCTGTTCCAGAATGGCCTTTTCCCCCTCGTAATTGCCCGAGGGTACCACCAGCGCTACCATATTGTTGGTGCCGAAGGTGTCCTTGATGCGGAATTGTGCCTCCTGCCGCTGGGACATCTTGGTGGTTTTCACATCGTTGTAGCTGTAACAGAAGGGGCAGCGGTTGGCCAGATAGCAGGCCCCCACCAGCACCACGGCAAAGACCACCGGCAGGATGTACCGGGCGGCCACATCGAATCTGCCCACGAGGGTGATGTTGGGCAGCAGCTTCTTGTGCCGGGTCTTGTCGATCCACGGGCTGAACAGCAGCAGAAGTCCGGGCATCAGGGTAAAGACCGACAGCAGACTGAGCAGCACCGACTTGATGAGAACCACCGACATATCCAGACCAATGCCGAATTTCATAAAGGAAAGGGCGACCAGACCGCTGATGGTGGTGAGGGAGGAGGCGCTGATCTCAGGGATGGCCTTGCTCAGAGCGTCGATGCAGGCCTCCCGGGCGTCCTTCGTCTCATGCTCGTCGGAAAAGCGGTGGCAGAGAATGATGGCGTAGTCGATGGCCAGCGCCAGCTGAAGCACCACGGCGATGGAGTTGGAGATGAAGCTGATGCGGCCGCAGAGGAAGTCGGTGCCTTTGTTGAGCAGAGCGGCGGAGCCAAAGGTCAGCAGCAGCACCGGAACCTCGGCATAGGAACGGGAGGTCAGGGTTAGCACGAGGACGATGATGACCACGGCCACCACCAGAATGACCGCCATATCCTTTGCCAGCTCGGCGCTCTCGTCATGGCCGATGGGGGTGTCCAGAGAGACATCCAGCCCCTCCAAAAGTTGGTTGACCTGCTCCATGGCGGTTGTGCAGATTTCGTCCCCCACCACACCGGAGAAATTCAGGTCATAGAGGGCAGAGGCATTGCGGTAGTGGTCGGGGCTGTCGTCGAAGGAAACCATCTGGATCCCATCGATGTCCAGCAGAGCGTCCCGGATCTGCTCGGCGGTTTCATAGGTGATGTTTGAAACCATGACCTGAGCCGTGGCATAGGTGGTGAAGTGGTCCTCCATGACCACAAGGCCCTGCCGGGTCTCGGTGTCCTCCGGCAGATAGGTGGTCACATCGTTTTCTACATCCACCCACTTCATGGAAAAAATGCTGAATATGAGCGCAAAGCCATAGAGCAGGAAGAAAAGGTTTCGTTTGTCCACAATAAATTCTGCGATCCTGTGGATCGGGCTGTGATCTGGTGCTTCTGATTTCATAGGCTCCTCCATCGTGTTGGTATTGATACCAAACATTCTACGGGAGAAGTTGCAACGAAGTGTCAACTCTACTTCAATAATTGTTGAAGCTGGGCTTTGGATCGTTCGGTGAACGGAGAAAATCCGGTGTGGAAAATAAAATCAAAGAAAATAAAAAATAGTGCTTGACAAATGGGGTTCCAGATGGTATTATAAACAAGCAATCGAGAGATGCAACAGAATATCGCGGAGTAGAGCAGTTGGAAGCTCGTCGGGCTCATAACCCGGAGGTCGTAGGTTCGAGTCCTGCCTCCGCAACCATAAAAAGACCGGATTTCGTAAGAAATCCGGTCTTTTTCTATACTTTTTGCGAGATTTTCGAGAAGCCGAAAATCCCGCAGGGGTTTATTTAGGGGTTTATGGCAAAAAGCGGGTTTTCAGAAAAAGGAGAAAACAAAATTTTTAGCAAAGAATAGACTATAATTTGCGTTATAAAGGTAAGTGAAATTTACTTTAATGCTGGGCGAGCCGCCTCAAGTTTTTGTCTACTCATGTATCACTATTATTAGAATCTCCGTCATTGGTGTTATTACCATACGATGCAGGATCTGATCGACGAAGATCAGGCGGCTGAAGATGCAGAAAGAGGACATACAGCAGCGGGAATCCCGGAAGAAGATGCCCGGAAATTTGCTCAGAATCGGGCAGAAGATGAGAGCCACAATTCTGAAATCATTCAGAAAATGCAGATGCGGTACCGTATGGATCGGGAGAGAGCGGAGCACAACCGGGATCTCAGCTGCCAGAAAGAAGGATGGATCAAAGAGCCGTTTACCAATGTGTTCAGCGGCTCATTCATCGACCTGAACTACGGCGAGGGTCTCCTGGATTTCATCTATGCGGACTTTGTGACGCCACTGAACAAGGTCTATCGGCGGGCGTATTTGTGGGAGGAAATGCTCCGGATTGCAAAGGAAAAAAGGGGAACCGAAAAGCATCAAGAAACTGCAGAGAAGATCCTCAACAGCACGCAGACGCAGGTGACGGACTTTTTTAACTATGTACAAACCTTCCGTACCGTGCAGGATATTGCCTATGCTTCCCTGTATTCGGCCATTGGTCCCCCTTGCTTTGATGAGGGAACCTCTAAGACAGCAGCCATTCGGTGCTATGGAGATTATCTGATTGCGCTCCAGAAGGAGTATCTGGAGTTGATTGAGTTCTGCTATGATGAGGATCTCTATCCCGGTGCCCTGGGAAAGTTGTACCCTTCCGAGCGCTACGCAATTTTACGAAATTATCAGGACATTCCATCTGTGAGCACCCGAAAGGAAACCGTTAGTTTTTCAGCCATCCGGGGAAGCGGAGACACGATGCCTTACGGTCTGCCCGGTTCGGAACTGATCGGTATTCTCAGATCCAAGCCAGAGAAAACAGCGGATCATATTGCCCTGGCAGAAAAGCTGGGTGTGTCGGCAGACGAGCTGGCGCTGCGGATTCATCTTCGGTCCTTTATGACCGTTGAGTACCATTTCAGGAGCGTTCAGGAAATTCTGGAGCTGGAATTCACCAAGATGCTGGAGCAGAAGATCCGCTTCCGGAAATGCAGACGATGCGGAAAATATTTCATCATGAAGGGCAATTACGATACCCATTACTGTGACCGGATCGCCGAAGGCGAGACCCGAAACTGTCAGGAGCTTGCAGCCGCTGAGAAATACCGGGCGAAAATCGCCGACAACAAGGCAATTCCGGTTTATAATAAATACTACAAGCGCTATGCGGCCCGCGTGAAAGCCCGGCAGATCAAAGAAAACGACTTCAAGAAATGGAGATATCGGGCCATCTCTCTGCGGGATGACTGCGCTGACGGAAAAATTTCCCTGGAGGAGTACATCCAGTGGATGGAGGATTCCTTCCCCAACAGAAAGTCCAAAACAGGCGGATAGTGTGAGATATGCTAGATTGTAGTGTCAAATCTTGTGCACTAACCGCATTTATGGTAATAATTTCAAAAATATTTTGGAAATGGTGACAGTCATTTGTGAGACTATCCTGACTGTGCCATTGGTGCAGGTGAATCTCACCTAATAGTTCACCTGCTTTCTCATTCTGTTTTCAGCTGAGCCGCTTTGGCTCAGCTGACTCTGCCATATGCTCCACCTCTCCTGTCCAGTGTTCAATTCCTCCCCTCGGTTGATCACTTTTCGCCGGAATGGGCAAGACAGCATTTTGAAAAGTGTATGAAAATCTATTCCGAAGCATATAAGGACTCACCCGAAAAGATACAGGAATTTCAGGATCATGTCTGTGCAGCACTGGGAGCCTTCGCTGGGAATGGCAGGGAGAAGGAAAAAATCAGAATTGGAAAGTGACTTCATAATGATGCCATTTTGAAGTCACCCCCTTCATGCTCGACCCTTCCCGGGGGATTGGGGGTGTCCCCCAAAGAGGGGATCAGCAAAGAGGCTGATTCTGAGTGGGAACTTGCCGTACAAGTTCCCTGCTTGTTACAGTACGAGACACGCTCCTTCTCCTCTGGTGCAGGGAAATCTCTCCCCAAAAAGCCAAAAGGCTTTCTGGGGGGGAGAATGGTACAGGACAGTGTCCTGTACTAGGCTTGGTGTTGCCACAAAACCGGCGGCACAGCCGAGAGGGGCGAAAGGCCCCTATAACCCCTGAAGAGTATCTGTTTACAAGTTAACATCCCGGACATAAAGATCAAACGGACTGCCGCAGAAAATCATTCTGCGGCAGCCTGTTTTTCGTCCCCGGCTGGGGTGTAGGTTACATCAGTAAAGCTGCACAATTTTGCTGTACAAATTCTGTCTGATTTATATGTATATCATATCACAGGGTATTAAATCTTGCAAGATAGAACCCAGCTCAAAATATGTTAAGTGCATAAATTTTATCGCAAGATTTTGCCGTTTATGCTAAGTCTGCCAGGTTTTCATTACTTCGGCAGTGGCATCCAAAGGAAAATGGTATGCCTTACTTGACCTAATCCATGCTGCCAAGTCTTGCGTGGTGGATCACGCCCGATGTGTTCTTGTCCCTGGAGCTTCAATACCTCTGTCATGGAAGCTTATCCATTTGCGTATTATCAGTATCATTATTGCGATATCTCCAGGAACTTACACCTATTACAAAATGACAACTTTCGTTTCTTCTGTGCCTCATGATAAGACTGCTTCCCTCGTGTATAATAAAGCTACAATCAAACAAAGAGAAAAGGGTATAAATTATGGCAACACTTGGTTCCTGGCTGGTTTTTAGCAGTTTCCTGTATGCGGTTGGGACGATTGGTCAGATCTTGCTCGGCTAATCGCAATGGTGCCCTATTCGAGGCATGGACTTTATCTGAAACAGAAGAATCCTGCCCAACGGTAAAATATCATAATAGTTGATGTTTACCTAGAATCCGAATCACATGCAAAAATTGTACTGCACAGATGGATGCATCGTAAGCGCTTAATAACCACCCGTCAAACAACGGCAGCAGGGCACTTTTTCAGT
>SAMEA104404100__coassemble_80_pt1 | contig 155095 bp, 144 predicted proteins | sample SAMEA104404100__metabat2_low_PE_102 | metagenome-assembled genome bin SAMEA104404100 (sample SAMEA104404100) | Balaenoptera acutorostrata | reverse complement strand
CCGTTTGGCATGGGGGGTCAATCTTAGAGCGCATCGCCCTGAACATACACAGCGGTCATAACGGCGCACCCGGCTTTGGGAAATCCATGAAGCCCGGTGCAGTACCGTCGGGAAATCGGTGGACGGAGAACGGCTATGTCTTGCATAGCTCTCTGATCTTTGCTATCATATAAACGACACGGAAACCCAAAAACGGATGGAGATCGTGTCAAACCCCGTGCCATTTCCGGAATGAGCGGACTGCTAGGCAATGACGCACACGGAGATTGGTATTTTATGCTTCGTATTTAGGTTGACAGCTAGATGGAGAAAAATTCACGGGTAATGGTTCATGCCAGACGGCCTATACGGCGGATGCTCCGGTTCGATTGTCCCATCCGTCTGGATCCTGTGCGATCCGAGGCTGCCATCGCCCATGAGATCGGTCAGGGAACCAGAGCCATGGTCAAAAAAGGGACGCCGGAACGAAACACAGGATGAAAAGGGGCCTGCGTTCCTTCCGGCGTCCGGGGCGGTGTCAGAGCAGCTGAAAAGCTGGACAGGATCGATGGGGGCGGTCAGGCGGAGCTGTCTCCGCCCCATCCGATTTTGCAGGCTCTGCTATCTGCATACCTCGTCCTCGGATCCATCCTCAAGCTTTTTTCTTCTGTGCTGATACAAAGCAACTGCGGCAGATAAACCTGCCATAGTAGAAATACCAATCAGAAGAAACATAAATGCACCGGTGGCCAGGGAGCCTGCCAGCTTATGATATTTCTGATAGGAAAGGAGAACCCAAAATACGCCGACAGCCAGACCTGCAAGGATGCTTATCACAATATTTGTTTTGAAATTGGGCTTTAATTTCCTGTCCCAGATCCCGTTTTTCATGCAACTCACGAATAAATACACCGACAGGATCAGCATCAGGACGACTTCGCCGCCCAGACACGCAAGGCCGCCGTTTCCAATGGCGATCTGAATATAGATCGCAGCAAACAGACCCCAAAATGCGATCCAGCAGGCATTGTGTTCGATCTTCAGCAGCTTTAATTCCTGCATTTCGTCCAAATTATTTTTATTTCTACACTTCTTCATAAGGTTCCTCCCAAAATAACGCATCCAAATTCGTGTCCAATGCCCAGCAGATCTTCAGGCATAATTTAATGGTAGGATTGTATTCCCCCTTTTCAATGGCGTTGATGGTCTGGCGAGAAACACCGATTTTACAGGCCAGATCCTTTTGCGTCATATCCTTTCTGGCCCGTGCGGCCTTCAAGTTGAGATTTTTTCCCACACAAACACCTCCTTGTACCTATATCGTAGCGCATCTACTTTGAAAAGTCAAGTATATTTTACTTAATATCAAATATAAATAATTCCAATACGATTATATCAGACCTTTGAGACCGTGCGGGATCCATCCGCCGGAGGAACAGATCGAAGGAGTTTGAAAGGAGATCCTAGGATGGATATTCAAGGCTTTATCACAGCCGTTTTACGGCAGGATGGACAGCAGCTGCGGGCCTATTTTCTACCGGATGCCTATGTGAACTGGCATAATACCAATGAGCATTTCACCGTGGAGGAGTATATCCGGGCCAACTGTGAATACCCGGGGGAATGGGCCGGGGAAATTGAAAGGGTCATACAGACGCAGGATATGGTGGTGGCCGTCACCCATGTATACAGTACGGATTTCAGCATCTCCTGCCATAGCACCTCCTTCATTCAGTTATGCGGGGATCGGATTGCCTTTATGGACGAATATTGGGGCGATGATGGGCCGGCGCCCCTGTGGCGGCAGCAGAAACAGATCGGCACACGGATCAAATAGGCCCGACCGTGACCGGACGGAACCCAAAGCGATCCTGTGTTGGGAGGCAGGTCATCATAGAAGCCAAATGCACGGTTTTTCGGGAATTGCATTTTAGAGCAGCTATGGTATAATCATCCCAGATAAAAAGGGGAGCGTGATCGGATGAAGGTTCAAAAACACTGGTCGGCAGGGGATTGGATGCGGAACCTCCTGCTGGCTTGGCTGGTGGCTGTCACCGCAGAATATCTGCGCCTTCCGCCGGAGCTGCGTCAGCTGGGCGGATTGGGGGGCTTGGAGGCCATGCACCCGGGACGGGTGCTGCTTTGGGCCGGGGCGGTGCTGGCCCTGCTTCTGGCGCTCCGCAGGTGGAGCTTTCTTCGCAATGCGGAGCGGTGGAGCATGGGTGCGGTGCTGTGGACGCTGCTGTGGAGCTCGGTCAGAGTGTCCTTCAGCTGGGGGTATTTTCTCATCTGCCTTCTGCTCAGTGCCATGGTTCTGGGCTTCGTCCTCTATGGCGATGAAACAGGTGGACAGATGTCGGAAAATCCGCCCACTGGGGAAAAATCCTCCATGGACGGCTCCGGCAGGGGCAGACGCATGACCAAAGATCCGTGGAAATGGGCAGCGGCCTTTCTGACTCTGACCTTCTTCCTGTTTGTGACGGCATGGACGGTCAGCCGGGTTCGGAGCTTTTCCACCCCCACCTATGACTTCGGCCTGTTCTCTCAGATGTTCCACGGGATGAAAACCACGGGCCTGCCCATGACCACGCTGGAACGGGACGGACTGCTGTCCCATTTTCGGGTGCATATGTCCCCCATCTACTATCTGATGCTGCCGTTTTATGCCCTGTGGCCCAGACCGGAGACTTTACAGATCTTGCAGGCGGCGGTGCTGGCCTCGGCGGTGATCCCACTGTGGAAGCTGGGCCGGGTGCATGGTCTGCCGGACTGGCAGAAGCTGGCGCTTTGTGCCTTGCTGCTGCTGTTTCCGGCCTTCCTCGGCGGCGTCAGCTATGACCTCCACGAGAATTGCTTTCTGGCACCGCTGCTGCTGTGGCTGTTTTACGGGCTGGATTCGGAGGATATGCGCATCGCCCTTCCGGCGGCGCTCCTGACCCTGCTGGTCAAGGAGGATGCGGCACTCTATGTGGCGGTGATCGCCCTTTGGGCGCTTTGCGAGGCGGCACTGGCCCGCAGACCGTGGAGATCCCGGCAGATTTTGCTCCCGGCGGGGCTTTTCTTCGGGGCGGTGCTGTGGTTCCTGCTGGTCACCGGCTATCTGCGAACCTACGGCGATGGGGTGATGACCTATCGGTATGATAATTTCATGTTCGGCGGCTCGGATTCTCTGCTGACCGTGGTAGAGGCGGTGCTGCTCCACCCGATGAAGGCGGTCTATGAATGTGTCAAGCCGGAAAAATGGCCCTACATTGCCATGACCCTTCTGCCGCTGATGGGGCTGCCCCTGCTGACCCGGAAATATCAGCGGCTCCTGCTCCTGATCCCCTATGTGCTGGTCAATCTGATGCCCGATTACCGCTATCAGCACGATGTCTTTTTCCAGTACGGCTTTGGCTCCACGGCCTGCCTGTTCTATCTGGCGCTGGTGAATCTGGCGGATCTGAAGCCGAACTGGCAGAGGGTCACGGCGTTGGTGGGCGGCGGACTCATCGCCCTGTCCTGCTTCCAGACGGTCATATTTCCCCGGGCCAAAATCTACCCGGAGCGGGCTGTGAACCAGCTGGAGCAGAATGAACAGATCCGGCAGATGCTGGATCAGATCCCGGCGGAGGCCCCGGTGGCGGCCAGCTGCTACTATACCACCTATCTTTCCAATCGCTCCATTCTGTATGACATCCAGTACAGCTCCAAGGCCCATATTCTGGATACGGACTATGTGGTTCTGGGAGAGGGAGGAGATGTTCACAGCTATGCCGAGGACGGGATCGCCGACAAGGCGGAGCTGCTGACCATGCTGGCAGAAAACGGATATGATATTCTGGACAGGCTCCCGGGAGTCCTGACCGTCTATGCCAGAAAATAAAGAAAATCCCTGACCGAGTTTGGTCAGGGATTTTTTGGGTCTAGGGGAGCAGGACGGCCTCCAGAAGCACCGGATTGTGGTCGCTGTATGCAAAGCCGCAGTCCAAGGTCTGGACGGATTCCAATGCCACATTGGGAGAGAGGATGAAACCGTCCAGCAGATAGTGCTGATTGAGGGGGCTTTCGGGATCGTAGGGCTGATTGAGCAGACGGCAGGTGGGAACGGAATCGTCAAAGGCGTACTGCCAGCCCTCCAGTTCCCGGGGCAAAGGCTCCAGAAAGCCGGGGATCCAATGGGAGGTGGACTTGATCTCGTGGGTGGAGCCGGGGAAGATCTGATTGAAATCGCCGCCGGCGATCACATAGTTGCCCTTCCCGTATTCCTCCTGAAGCAGTCCCAGCAGCTGTTCGGTCTGGGCAATTTTCCCCTCGCCGTTGTCGTAGGCCTCCAGATGGAGGTTCACCAGCACCAGCTCCTTTCCCGTCTGTTCCACGGGGATCCGGGTGGTCAGCAGACAGCGCTTGAGGTTGGCCGTCCGAATGGGCCAGGAAAAGGGAACCGGAAGGCTGATCCTCTGGGCCTGTGTGACCGGGAACCGGGTATAGGTGGTCAGCCCGGAATGGATGGAGCCGATGGGATGCTGAAGGGGGTAGGGGACAAAGGGACATCGGTAGTTGGGGGCAAAGTACCATCCATGGTCGGGCAGGGCCTGCCGGAAAACCTCCAGCTCGTTGATGTGGAAGGTGCGGCTGGAATCCAAATCCACCTCCTGAAGCAGATAGGCGTCGGCCTCTGCATCGGTGAGAATCTGCCGGATCCCGTCGAGATTTCCCTCAACCGTGTCCCGATCCTCCGCACCGACCCCGGAGCCGCCGTCCATGAGAAAATCCTCCGAGGCGTCCAGACCGCCGTAGCCGATGTTGAAGGAGAGGATCCGAAGCCGCCCGTCCTCCGGGACGGAGCCTGCGGCACATCCGCCCGTCAGGGCATCCTCCCGAGGCTGAGGCCGATATTCCGTCACGGTGAGAAAGGCCAGAAAGCCTCCGGCCAGCAGGGCCACGATCAGAAGCACCAGCCCCGCATAAAAATACCAGCGGTGGCTGCGCCGGATGCGGCATGATTGTTCTTGTTCCATAAGACCACTCCTTTTGCGGATATATTTGAATCATTTTACCACCGAATGGAGGCAGATGCAACCGATATGGGGAAATTTTTGGGAAAAACACTTGAAAACAGAGGGCAGACCGGGTATAATAGGCCGATAAGAAAATAGGGCCGGTCGGAAATCGGACTGGCAAAGTGAGGGAAATCAATGTTTGAACTGAAAAAAACAGAGGGTATGGCCCGACGGGGTGAATTTACCTGCGCCCACGGCACGGTCCAGACCCCTGTGTTTATGAATGTGGGTACGCAGGGCGCCATCAAGGGCGCACTCAGCGCCAAGGATCTCAAGGACATCGGCTGTCAGGTGGAACTCAGCAACACCTACCACCTGCACCTCAGACCCGGCGACGAGCTGGTGAAGGAGTGCGGCGGCCTGCATAAATTTATGACCTGGGACGGCCCCATCCTGACGGATTCCGGCGGATTTCAGGTGTTCAGTCTGGCCTCTCTGCGGAAGATCAAGGAGGAGGGCGTGACCTTCGCCTCCCACATCGACGGACATAAAATCTTTATGGGCCCGGAGGAGAGTATGCAGATCCAGTCCCATCTGGGCAGCGACATCTGCATGGCCTTCGACGAATGCATCGAGCTGCCTGCGCCCAAGGACTATGTGAAGCAGAGCATCGACCGCACCTATCGCTGGCTGGTTCGCTGCAAGGCGGAAAATGAACGGCTCAACCGTCTGCCCGATACGGTCAATCCCCAGCAGATGCTCTGGGGCATCAATCAGGGCGGCAACTATGCTGACCTGCGCATCGAGCATATGAAGCGGATCGCAGATCTGGATCTGCCCGGATATGCCATCGGCGGTCTGGCAGTGGGTGAAACCACCGAGGAAATGTACGAGATGATCGAGGCCGTGGAGCCGTATATGCCCAAGGACAAGACTCGCTATCTCATGGGTGTGGGAACCCCCAGCAATATCATCGAGGCTGTGGCCCGGGGTGTGGACTTCTTCGACTGCGTGATGCCCGCCCGAAATGCCCGTCATGCACGGCTGTTCACCTGGGAGGGCGCCATCAACCTGAAAAATGCAAAATACCGCACCGACCTCAGCCCCATCGATCCGCAGTGCGACTGCCCGGTGTGCCGCCGATATTCCAAGGCCTATATCCGCCATCTGTTCGTGGCGGAGGAGATGCTGGCCATGCGGCTTTGCGTCATGCACAACCTGTATTTCTACAATCAGCTGATGGAGCGGATCCGTCAGGCGCTGGACGAAGGCCGCTTTGAAGCCTTCCGCCGGGAGTATTCGGAAAAGCTGGGGAGAAGAATCTAGTTTATCCCTTGCATTTTGCGTATTTAATGATATAATAGATAAGTCAATTTCATTTAAAGGAGTTTTTTCAATGCTGAATTACCTCACTGCTGGCCCCTCTCCTGCCGGAGCCATGGGCAGCAGCATCCTGATGCTGGTTCTGATGCTCGCTTTCATGTACTTCATCATGATCCGTCCCGAGAACAAGCGCAAGAAGGAAGCCGATCAGATGCGGGCTTCCATCCGTACCGGTGATAATATCACCACCATCGGCGGTGTCATCGGCACTGTGGTGGATGTGAAGGAAAGCAAGGTCGTGATCGAGACCAGCGCTGACCGTGTTCGCATCGAGTTCGCAAAGTGGGCTGTGTCCTCCAACGAAACCGGTGCCGAGCGCAATGCCGCTGAGGCAAAGAAGGCCAAGGAAGCCAAGGCAAAGGCCAAGGCTGCCAAGAAGGCCGGTAAGTAAATCGGAGAGAGCGCTCCCAGCTTTGGGAGCGTTTTCCTTTTTGTTACGGTTGTTTCATAGATCGTTCACCAACCCGGGACGGGGCGTGATATAATATAACCACAAAGCAAAGGGGCGCAGAGAAGCCGATGCCGGGGAAATATCTCCGGATAAACCGACGGTGTACTCGTGACAGGTGTCCCGGAAAATCAATTCGCCTTACGGTGGTCTGAAACGCTCAGGCCACCGTATTTTTTCCCCTCCCCAAAGCACAGCACAGACAAAAGATCCCCGGCCCAGCCGAAGCTGAACCGGGGACAAATTATGCAGTCATACCCTCAGGGACGGTGAGCAGGGAAGGATCAGTCCTGAATGAAGTCCAGAATGGCCTCTCTGGTTCTCTGATAGAAGTCCTTTTCGAGATACATACAGTGACCGGCACCGTGCAGATGCAGCAGCTTGGAACCGGCGGGCAGCTCCTTCTCAGCCTGATAGCAGCGGTCGATGTTAACATAGAAGTCGTTATCGCCGGCGATGACCAGAACGGGAACCTTGACAGCCTTGGTGTCGATCAGCCAGCCATCACCGATCTCCATGATCTCCTTCGCACCGCCGTTGGGACGACCGTGGCCGCCATCCTGTGCAAAGGTGTGGTCAACCCAGATGCCGTGCAGCTCAGGTTCAACGGTATCAAAGTCGGTGACCAGATCATTGGTGCCGGGCAAATGCTGGAACACACGGATCACATAGCCGTAGTTCAGGTAGGAGAAAGGCTCGGTAACGGGGGTAGCAGGGAAAGCACCACCGAAGCAGGGCCCAAGCCAAATGACCTTGTGCAGCAGCTCGGGACGCTGGGAAGCAACCTTGGAGGTGGTCATGGAACCCCAAGACCAGCCCAGCAGATCGACCTTCTCGACACCCTGAAGCTCGCAGATCTTCTCAAGAGCGTAGATCTCATCCTCAGCAGCGTGCTGGGTAGTGACCTTCCAGCCATCCTCATACTTGCCGGACTTGCCGTAGCCGGACAGATCCAGACGCCATACGGTATAGCCGTTCTTTGCGAAGAACTCACAGACGCTGTAATCCTTGTACTTGATGTCGAACACGTGCTGGGTGTAGGTCAGACCATGCACCATCAGGATGTTCTTGTGCTGCCAGCTGGAGGGACACCAGAACTTGGTCAGATACAGCTCGGTGCCGTCATCCTTTCTCTGAAGTTCTACTCTTTCACATTCGTAACGCATAATTGAAACTCCCTTCTGATATTTCCATTGACCAGACAGCTGTCTGATCTTTCTGGCTATATCATATCGAATATCGATAAAAATATCATCATTCAGAAAACAAAACTGTATGGAATTTGTGCAGTTGTTTAAGATGCACAAAATATTGCAAAAAATATTTTTAAACTAATCAAAGTAGACAAAGAATCTGCGATAAAATAAAAAAATGCATCCTTAAGCCCACAAAAACCTCCGAATGGAACAGGGAAAGCTTCCGCTTAAGGTGGTCAGCGGTAGTGCTGGATGGAGATAGATTATGCAGATAGCTTAATTGAAATCACGGGAAATTTATCGTATAATGGGAACACAAAGAAAAAGTGAGGAGAATGTGCTTATGCTTGGATCAAGAACAAAAAATCTCATGGAGACCCTCCAAAACAGTCAGGAACTGGATGCGGCGTTAACGGAACATTCCGAGTCGTTTATTGCCTGCTCGCTTCCGCAGGCGCTGGAGGAGCTGCTGGAAACAAAGAATCTGCGCCGTGCGCAGGTGATCCGAAATGCCATGCTCAATCCCATCTACGGACAGCAGATTTTCTCAGGGGTGCGGACGCCGTCCAGAAATAAGCTCCTGAGCATTGCCTTTGGCATGGAGCTGAACCTTCAGGAAACGGATACCCTGCTCAAGCAGCAGGGCTACCCCCAGCTCTATCCCAGACAGGAACGGGACGCCGTTATCATCTACGGCCTTCTCCATGGCTGGCCCCTGATGGATGTCAATACGGCACTCTATGAGCGTGAGATGGACACTCTGAGCTGAGGTGTCAGGCATGGAACTATGGCAGGGATTGACCCCGGAATTGAAATCGCAGTATGCGGTGGTGCGGGTTCTCAAGCGTACAGCGGAAAAGGAACTGGTGCTTTTGCAGGATCGGGCCAGTGAGGAGCGGCGGCTCCTTCGGAATTATCCCGGAGAGGTGCTTGCGGTTTACAGTCTGCTTCAAGGAAAGGAACTTCCCCATATTCCGAGGATTTATGAGGCACAGCCCCGAGAGGGCGGATTCTATGTTCTGGAGGAATTTGTGGAGGGCAAGGCCCCGGATTACCAGCATATGACCCGGATGGAGGCCATCCGAACCATTCAGGAGGTATGTAAGGCTTTGTCGGAGCTGCATATCAGAAGCATTGTCCACCGGGATGTCAAGCCGGAAAATATTCTGATCACCGAGGAAGGAACGGTTTATCTGATGGATCTGGATGCGGCCCGACTCTACAAGCCCTATCTGGATCAGGATACCTGCAATCTGGGTACGGCGGGCTTTGCAGCCCCGGAGCAGTTTGGCATCGTGCAGACCGACCAGAGGGCCGATATTTTTGCGCTGGGGATCAATCTGAATCTGTTCCTCACCGGCTGTCATCCCTCAGAGCAGCTCTGCAAGGGCTGGATGCGCCATGTGGTGCGAACCTGTACCCAGATCGACCCGAAGGCCCGCTATCAGAATGTGAAGCAGGTCTATCGGGCGCTTCTGCCTGCCTATGTGGTGGAAAAGATCCGAGCAGGAGATGCTTGGACGGTGGGGGTTGGAGCGGCCATGGCGGTGGGCTTGGCCGTGGGGCTGGGCCTGATGATCTACGGGGAAAAAAACAATGGCCTCGATCCGACAGAGCCGATCACACTGGAAAATCAGGAGCCAAGCGCCCTGTATGAAACAGAGGCCGGGGCCGAAGACACCCGAGGTGTGGAGGAATTGGTGGAGCCTTTCTCCGATGCTGTGGAGGAATCCCACCCGGAGCCGACAGAGGAAATACAAGTGACAGCGCCTTCTGATGAGCCACACAGCATCCGCCCAACACCTCAGGAGGAACAAAAACCATCACCGCCGACCCCTGTGAAACCCAAGCCCACGGTGCCTACAAAACCCACGGAGCCGAAGCCGACAAAGCCCACAAGACCTACGGAACCCACAAGGCCCACGGAGCCGGAGCCTACAAGGCCCACAAGACCTACGGAGCCTACAAGACCCACGGAGCCGAAGCCGACAAGGCCCACAAGACCTACGGAGCCCACAAGACCTACGGAACCGAAGCCCACAAAGCCGACAGAACCGGCCCCAACAGAGCCAGAGCCGACGAAGCCCCAGCCCACCGAGCCGGAGGTAACAGGACCGCTGATCCGTGTTACCGGCGGATGGTACGGCCCCGGAGATGAGGGATATGAGGAGGTCATGCCGTTGTATCTTGCGCATATAGATGCTTGCAGGAGAGGGAAGCCTGCGTTTGCAGACTATGAAGCATGGGAACAAGGCCCGTTTGTGGAGAAAGAGAATCGTCTGGGGCGGGCCTGTAACACGACGCAGCGTAATTATCAGCACGCCAGAAACGACCGCCAGAGTATACAGGAGCATCTGGAGGAATTGCAGGCAGCGGAGCCTCAGGACGAACAGGCCATTGCCCAGACCCAAGCGCAGCTGGAAGCGGCAAGGGCGCACGAGGAAGAAATGCTCCAGCTTTACGGAGAGGCACTGACCGAGAACTCTGATTTTGTGAATTCCAATGAATATTTGGACGGGAAAGAAAGGGAAGAAGAAATCTGGGATGCAATGAAAGCGGCAAATGGCGAGATTGAAAGGACCCAACAGGCCATGGATGCGGCGGCAAGTAAATATGGGATTTTGATCTGGATTCGTGGGGATGAGTATTAGCAAAGGGACCCCGCTATGAGATGCAGGAATTCAGGGCCATCGGAAGTTCTGAAGCTACACGGTACACAAAAAAGAGGCTGGTCTGTATGAGACCAGCCTCGGTTTTTGCCCCGGCCCTCTGCAAATCAGAGGGCCGGGGCCTGTTCAGGGAGAGGAAAAGAAAGGAAAAACAATGGGACGCATCAAGGGAGCAGCTCCGGCATGGGATTGACTCCGGCATAGATGAAGATACCCACCAGCAGGGCCACAATGGCACAGTAGATGATGGCCGGGACGATATTCGTCCGGATCAGCTTGCCCTCGTTGCCGTTGGTACCGGTGGTGGCACAGACGGAAACAATGTTGTTGACACAGACCATGTTGCCGATGGCGGCACCCATGTTTTGCAGAGCTACGATCAGAACCTGAGGCAGGGCCACCAGAGTGGCGATCTCAAATTGCAGAGAGGAGAACAGGGTATTGGAAACGGTGCAGGAGCCGGACATGAAGGCGCCCAGAACACCGATGATGGGAGCAACCACAAAATAGGCACTCTCGAAGATGTTGGCCAGAGCGGTGGCCATGGTGTACATCATACTGCTGTTGATGTAGGTAAATTCGCCCTCGTAACCGGCAACGGCGATCATCTGGCCGATTTCAGCGCTGCTGGTGAAGCGGTAAAGGTTGACCATGGCCACACCGAACAGCAGGGCAATGGCCGCACCGGAGACCTGCTTGACCGAATCCTTGAGGGCGGTTACGGCCTCGGCCTTGGTCATCTGATGCAGGAAGATCGTCACAATGGCGATGAGCATGAAGGGCATGATGCCCGGATTCCACAGGAACTTGAAGTGCCAGTTGATATGCTCGAAGCCGAAGATATGGCGCACATGGAGAATGAACGGCTCGCTGGTCAGAATGGGCTTGAGGCCGAATACATCCACCCGGCTCAGAACCAGAATGATGCTGATGATGACATAAGGAAGCCATGCCTTGAAGGCGGACATTCCCTTGTCCTTGGCCTGAGCTACCTTCTGGGTGGACATCCAGCTGGGATCGCCCCACTGCTCCATGCCGTCGAAGGTCCAGACCTCCTTGGGCATGAGGAATCCCTTCTTGGCGGCGAAGATCAGAACGGCCAGAGAGGCCAGGAAGGCCACCATGGAGGTCAGCTCCGGGCCGGTGAAGAAGGCCATGGTCAGATAGAACACGGCTACAACACCGCCGCTGAACAGGCAGAAGGGCAGGGCAGGCAGCAGATCCTTGAAGCTCTTGTTCTTGCCGAAGCACTTGGTCAGAATGGCAACACCGATGATGATGATAAAAATACCGCCGATCATATGGGGCAGACAGGACCAACGGGTGAGCTGCTGGGTAAAGACATCGGGATCCCCACCCAGATTCTGAACGGCTGAGGCCACCGTAGAGGAGGCTGTGAGTGTGGGTACGCCCACAGGTCCGGGAACCACCGGAGTGGAATTGTAGATGAGGCACACGGCAGCCGCAGCCAGAGGGGGAAAGCCCAAGCTGATGAGGATGGGGGCAGCCAGAGCCGCAGGGGTTCCGAAGCCGGCGGCGCCCTCGATGAAGCCGGCAAATACATAGCCCACCAGAACAGCTTGGATCCGGGCGTCCCGGGTGATGCCGGAGAAGATGTGGTTGATGGATGCCATGGCACCGGACTGCTTCAGCACATTCATCAGCAAAATGGCGCCGAAGATGATGGAGAGGGTTTCCAGAGCGCTCAGGAAACCGGCAACGGTCTGGGCGCCGATTTCCAGAACACTCATTTTCCAGAATACGCCTGCAATGACACAGGCGCTGGCCCATGAGATCGGAAGCGCCTTTTTGGCCGGCCAGTTGAAGCCGACCATGAAAACGACCGATAAAAGGATGGGCAGGGCAGCAAGTAAAGCGTACATAAAAAATCCTCCTTCTAACTACTTTTTGGTTCGATGAAACGGGATATTGACCGCTCTTTACAATGAAATCCTAACATAGAGTGGAGGAAATTTTCATTCTACGGAAAACGGGACTGTATGAAATATGCACAAATAATAAATATGTTTAAAAAATGGACAGACAGAGGGAAGGGAATGGGAACAGAAGCAGCGAAAAATTGCGCATTTTATCAGAATGCCCAAAAAAGACTGGTAAAAAAACCCAAATGGTTGATTTTGGTAGCATTATATGAGATAATCTAGCCAAAAGAGAGGGGAAAGAACCAACTGATCGAATGAATGAAATCATGCGCCAAGCAACCGTTATATGTGAGGAGAATCTTTTATGTCGAGCAATGCGATTACAAAGGAGGCTCTGGCGTCTGCCATGAAAAGTCTCTTGGAGCAGTACCCACTGTCAAAGGTATCTGTCAAGTGTATTACGAACTACTGCAACATCAGCCGAAACACCTTTTACTATCATTTTCAGGACAAGTATGAGCTGATCAACTGGATCTTCTATACGGATATGCTGGAAAATGTCAACACCTTCAACGATCCGTCAAAATTGACCGAGAGCTTCGTAAAGGTCTGTAAATGTCTGTATGCCAATCGGAAATTCTATCTGGCCTGTTTCCAGTATGTGGGACAGAATTCACTGTTCGATTACCTGTATCAGATCTACTATGAGTTATGGAAAATCAACATTGACGCCGGATATTCCAAATGCGGCTTCAAGCTCTCGGAGAAGGAGCTGAGTCTCATGGCGAAGCTCAAGGCCCATGCTTTGGTAGGAATCATCGAGGATTGGGTCAATGAGGGGATGCATGATAACTACATGGCATTCTTTGAACAGATCCGGGATATTCTGGATTCCGAAGCCTCCGGCTATGCCCTGTTATCCAACCAGAGGATGATGGAGAGCAGATCTGAAAATTTTGAGAAAAACCCCCTCAGAAAGAAGCGAAAAATATGCTAAACAAAGCTGAATATATCTATTCGGTTCAGGATCAGGATACGCTGGGAAAAACACAGAAGATCATCCCTCTAATCAATTACAGCAAGCCTGCCCCCCAGCGGTGCCTCGATATGCTGCTGGCAAAGCTTCGGGGCGAGCCGTTCCAGACGGAGGTCGTGATGGAGGAGCCTGAAAAAATATCCATCCCCGTGCTGGAAAAACCCCTGAACCAGACCACAGTCCTTCTGCTTACAGACGGCGGTTTGGTTCCCAGAGGAAATCCGGATCGGATCCCCTCCACCAATGCCTGCTGCTTCGGCGTGTACAGCATTGCCGGAAAGCGCAGACTTCAGGCCCGGGATTACGAGGTCAGCCATCAGGGCTACGATTTTTCCTATGTTCGGGAGGATCCCAATCGGCTGCTGCCGGTGGATGCGCTGCGGGAGCTGGAGCGCATGGGGGTCATTGGCAGACTGTACGACCATTTTCTCTCTACCGCCGGTGTGATGACCTCCTCCGAGGACAGCATCCGGCTGGGACAGCAGATCGCAGACTATGTGGAGGCTCAGCCGGTGGACGCTGTGCTGATTACCTCTGCCTGCGGCACCAGCACCAGATGCGGCGCTTATATTGGTATGGCCATCGAAAGCAGGGGGATCCCGGTGGTTCAGGTCACCAACCTGACCCAGATCTCTGCGGACACCGGGATCAGCCGCATCGTGAAGGGAAACAATATCTGTTATCCCTATGGGAAACCCTCTCTCGACAGAAGCGGGGAATACAATTACCGCAGGCAGCTGGTCATGCATACCCTGCAAATGCTGAAAGAGATGTCTGAATAACAGGCATCTCTTTTGTGGCGTAAAGGAAGGGATTTTGGAACGGAATAGTACAAAATATATATATGTAATAGAATTAAACAAAATGTTATTATGCATATTGTAGACGATTGGCAGATGCTGTACCATAATAGCCGACAACAGAGTGAATTCGGCAGGGATCGGAGATCTGCCGAAAGTGGAGCTGGGAGTATTCCATTTGTCATTTACGGAAAGGAGTTCGTGAATATGAGTAAACATCTTCAGATCGATTATGTCCATGTAAACAAGGTTCAATTTGGCGAAGCCACCAGCCTGAAGGACGGCGTATTGACGGTGAACAAGGAAGAACTGATGGAGCTGGCTAAGAGTGAGCTGTTCGGTTCTCTTGATATCAAGATCGCCGCCCCCGGCGAAAGCTGCCGGATCCTCGGTATCCATGACATTATGCAGCCTCGCTGCAAGGCGGATGCACCTGAGACTTCCTACCCCGGGATCTGGGGAAAGCTGGCGCCCATGGGTGAGGGCTTGACCGTTGCGCTGAAGGGCGTGGTGGTTTCTGACATTTACTATGCAAAGTGCAACATCAAGTATTATATGGATATGGGCGGCCCCTGCGCCAAGTACACCCATTTCTCCAAGCATTACCATGTGATCCTCGATGCAGCTCCTGCTGAGGGCGTCAATGATGCAAGCTATGCCGAGGCCCTCAAGTATGCCTCCCTGAGCATCAATGTCCATCTGGCCAAGCTGGCCATTGGCATGAAGCCGGACGAAACCGAAGAATTCGAGCGAGGCCCCGTAGGCCCCGGCCCCGACGGCAAGCCCCTGCCCAAGGTTGCATATCTGGTCACTCATATGGCTTCCCACGATACATGGAACTTCCTGCTCTACGGCCAGAGCGCCATTGGTTTCCTGCCCACTGTGGTGCAGCCCACCGAGATTCTGGACGGTGCTATGGTCTGGCGCTACTGGGAGCCGAACTACTACCTGCAAAATGAAGTCTATCTCAAGGAGTTGATGCGCAGACATGGAAAGGACATCAACTTCGTGGGCATGGTCATTGCAAACAATGTGATGAAGATCGACGGCAAGGACACTATGGGTATGATGGCTGCAACGCTGTGTAAGGAAACTCTGGGTGCGGACTGCATCATCGTCAACAAGTCCGGCATGGGCCATTGCCAGCTGGACTCCGCTCTGGCCTTCAACTGGGCAGAAAAGATGGGAATGCCCTGCGTGATGAACCTGTCCGCTGTGTCCAACGATAAGCCCGGTGATATGCTGGTCATCTCCGATCCCAAGATCGACGCCGTGGTGAACAGCGGCAGAAATTACGATCTGCACCATCCCAGAGTGGATCGGGTCATCGGTGAGGGAACCAATGTCCCCAGCCTGATGGGCGTAGATGTGAAAGGCCCCTTTACGCATACCACCAACTTCGCCTATCAGGGCATCTGGTCCCAGTTGGGCGACTGCTATGTGACAACGGATAACGATTTGCCGGCCGTTCCCGGACAGGAAGTGTAAGGAGTGATAGAAATGGCAGAGAAGATCAAAGTTGTTCATTATATCAATCAGTTTTATGCCGGCCTCGGCGGCGAGGACACCGCAAGTGTCGGCATCAGCGTGGAGGAAAAGCCCGTCGGGCCCGGTCTGCTGCTCCAGTCCCTTCTCGGCGATTCCTATGAAATCGTTGCAACCATCATCTGCGGCGACAACCACATCGCTGAGAATACCGAAGAGGTCTGTGCCCAGTTCGTCGACATCGTCAAGAAGTATGACGCACAGCTGTTTGTGGCAGGCCCCGGCTTCAACGCAGGCCGTTATGGTCTGGGCTGCGGCGCCGCTACGGCTGCTGTGACCGAGAAGCTGAAAATTCCCGCAGTTACGGCCCTGTACAGCGAGAACCCCGGCACGGATCTGTACAAGGATCGGGCCTACATCCTCCAGACCGAGAACAATGCTGCCAAGATGCGTGTGGCCATGAAGAATGTGGTGGATTTCGCCAAGCGTCTGGTGGAGGGTGCATTCATCGGCGACGGCAGAGCAGAGGGCTACCATGGCTCCGGCCCCGCCATTGAGATCGACTACAATATCCCCGCTCCCCGGCGTGCGCTGGATATGCTGCTTAAGAAGCTGCATCGGCAGAATTTCCACACGGAGGTCATGATGCCCAACCATGAAGACATCCCCCTGCCTGTGCTGAACAAGCCTCTGAGTGAAATCAAGCTGGCTCTTGTCACCGACGGCGGTTTGGTTCCCAAGGGCAACCCCGACCATATGGTTCCCACCAACTCCAAGTGCTATAACAGCTATGCCTTCGGCAATGCCGACAAGCTGGATGCCGCAGATTACGAGGTCAGCCATCAGGGCTACAACAATGCCTTTGTGCTGGCAGATCCCAACCGTCTGGTTCCTGTGGACGCAGCCGTGGCACTGAAGAAGGAAGGCAAGATCGGCGATGTGCTGACCAGCTACTATACCACCGCCGGTGTGATGACCCCCATGGAGGTGGGCAAGAAGTTCGGTGAGGGGATCGCCAAGGAATTGAAGGATCACAGCGTGGATGCTGCCATCCTGACCTCTACATGAGGCACCAGCTCTCGCTGCGGTGCAGTGATGGTTAAGGAAATCGAAAGAGCCGGTATCCCCATTATTCATGTAACCAACCTGACGAAGATCTCTGAGGGCATCGGCGCCCACAGGATCCTGCGTGGCAACAGCGTTCTGCATGTGTTCGGCAATCCCTCCCTGCCCAAGAAGCAGGAGGAGAATTTCCGGAAGGAACTGGTGGAGGAGGCACTCCAGATGCTGACGGAAGCTCCGGCGGAAGGTCAGCACGCCCTCATCCACGAATAAGCAGACGGATCCAAAGCAGGAGTTTTTCAGGGAAAACTCCTGCTTTTTACTTCATACGCCCCGGTAGAAGGAGAAGGGATGAGGATGTTGGATAGAGAATATCAAATGATTCAGGATTATATCGTGAAGCTGCGCCGGGAGCTGCACCAGATCCCGGAGGTGGGGACGGATCTGCCTTTGACCAGTAATCGGGTCTGTGCAGAACTGGATAATCTCGGTATCCCTTATGTGCGCTCCCATGCAGACAGCAGCATCCTAGCCACCATCTCCGGGGAAAAACCGGGAAAAACCATTGCCCTTCGGGCGGATATGGACGGACTGGAGATCATCGAAGAAACCGGTGTTCCCTACACCTCCCGGCGTACCGGCTGTATGCATGCCTGCGGTCACGATGCCCACATGGCGATCCTGCTGGGGACGGCCCGACTGCTCAATGGACAGCGGAAAAAGCTCCATGGGACCGTCCGCCTGATTTTTCAGAGCGGAGAGGAAATCTCCCGTGGCGCAGAGATCGTCATCCGAAACGGATGGCTTTCCGGAGTGGACGGGATCTTCGGCCTGCATATCGGCAATATTCTGGGAAAGGAAATTCCCAATGGAACGCTGGTGTTCCCTCAGTCCTGCTGTATGGCCTCCTTCGACAAATTTATCATCCGCATCAAGGGCCAGTCCTGCCACGGTTCCACCCCGGAAAAGGGGATCGACCCGGTGAATATCGCTGCCCATCTGATTGTGGCCCTGCAAACCATCCAGACCCGGGAGATTTCCGGAACGGATTCCAGTGTCATTACCATCGGTAAGATCGAGGGCGGTGCGCAGTACAATGTCATCCCCAAGCAGGTGACGCTGGAGGGCACCATCCGGGCGCTTGACGAGACCGTGCGGCAGTACATCGGAAAACGGATCCGGGGAATGTCCACAGCCATTGCCGCTACCTTTGGGGGAGCCTGTGAGTGTGAGATCATTCTGGGAGCGCCGCCGGTGGTCAATGATGAGGAAATGGCGGAGCTGGCGGCTTCAGCGGTCAGCGATCTGTTCGAGCCGAAGGACATTATCAGCAATTTTCCCATTCCCAATCTGGGCGGAGAGGACTTTGCCAATTATCTCCAATGCGTCCCCGGCGCCTTCTTTTTTCTCAGCTCCTCCAATCCCCAGAAGGGGACGGACATTCCACATCATAATCCTCGGTTCAACATTGATGAGGATGTGATGTGGAAGGGTGTCATTGCCTTTGTCCGAATTGTTCAAAAATTCCTCGATATTGGAAAGTAAATGGCCGATTTCTGCGTATCGAGGTTTCCCATTGCCCAGACCGATCTGGTCGGTGCAGGAGATGCGATGCAGCCCAGACTTTACCTGCATCCCCTGAAAACCTGCATTCAGAGCATAGAAAAACACACCGAATCCTGTGGTTTCGGTGTGTTTTTTTGATTCTATGACTCCCGGCGGCTCAGTTCATCCGAGGCAGAGGAAAAATGCAGGGCCAGAGCCTTCCATGTCTGCTTGTCGATCTCCCCGGTGGGCCGAAGTCCGGCTTGCAGCTGAAAAGCCAGCACCGCCTGTTCGGTTTCAAAATCCAAGATCCCCGTCAGCTCCGGCTTCGGGATCCCCCGGGCCAGCTGGGCCAGCACCGACAGCATGATCTGGGCCAGAGCCAGCTTGTGGCCCTGTTCTCCCCGGCGCAGCACCTGCCCGGTGTTGAGATTGATCTGAATGGGCTGGGCCGGAAGAACCTCCACCCGGAGCAGCTCATATTCTGCCACAATGGCCTCCCATGTGTCCAGATCCACGGCTCCGGTCTGGGGAAGTCCCGCCCGTTTCTGAAAGCTTCGCACGGCCTGTGCAGTCTGAGGGCCGTAAAGACCGTCGGGAATCAGATTGCGCTGGCTGGGCCGCAGCTGGGCGATGGTTCGGAGCATGGTCTGAAGGCTGCGGATGGGCTGGTTGACAAAGGCTTGTTCGTTCATGCAGTCGTTCCCTCCTTCCCGGTGGAATCCCGGTTCCCCTGCCGCAGTGTGTTGCCCGGGAACTGCCGCAGGGAGGCAGAGGCTGTTTCGGCAGGAGGGGACGATGCAGAGGGCATCCGCAGATTCCCGGTGACGGTTTCAATACCTGCGAATTGATCGTAGATCACATCCCATGTTTTTTCGTCCACCACGCCGGTGGGGGCCAGATCGAAATACCGCTGGGCCGCCAGCACCGAGGCCCGGGTGGATGGCCCGAAGATCCCATCGGTTTCCAGCGGTGGGATCCGAGGGATGAATTCCGAGAGGACGGAGAGCATATATTGCAGATGCCGTACCTTTTCCCCCCGGCTGCCCTGCTGCATGGCCTCGGGATAGGCCCAGGAGATGAAATAGTAGGGCTGTCCCTCGCTTCTCAGCTCCGACAGGGCGGTGACGGCGGTATAGAGCCGCACCAGAGCGTACCAAGTGGATTTCCCCACGATCCCATCCACGGAAAGAGCGAAAATCTCCTGAAATTTCCGCACGGCATTTTCCGTCCGGGAGCCAAAGATCCCGTCAATGGCAGGCAGCTTGGGAATGGCCGGATAGCTCCGGGAGATCCGATTCAGCTCGGTCTGGATGATGACCACCTCCGGGCCGGTGCTGCCCCGTTTCAGGGGGATCCCGCCGTAGGAGGAGCGGATGCCCTGCACCGGGGCGTCCTCCACGATCTCGATGTTCCCATAGTAGCTTCGGAGGATCTGAATGTCACTGCGCCCCTGCTGGGCCAGTCCCTGACTGCCCCATTGGCTCAGTCCCTCACAGGTCACGGTGGTGCCGTTGCAGAATTTGGCAGCCAGCGGCTCCACAAAACCCGGGCGGCGGAGATAATCGTTGAACAGCTCATCCACGATCCGGGCCACATTGGTAAAATAGCTTCTGCCGTCCACGAAATACTGGTCAAAGGCGGTGGAGCTGGTGATGTCGAAGGGATACCCCCGGCTGCGATAGAATTCCGTATAGACCCGATTCAGGGCAAAGGAGACGATGGCTAAAATATTGGCCCGCAGAGCAGCAGTCTCCCATGTGGGATAGATCTCGCTGGAGGCCACATTTTTTACATAGTCGGAGAAGGGAACCGTCACATTGGGGGCATCCCGGCTGGGTGCGCCCAGATGCACGGTGATGTTCTCCGGCACAAAGGGTGTCACGGTTGGCATAGGCGTACCTCCTAGAGATCCTGAATGGGGGTGTTGAAAATCTCTGTTTCATTCCACTGGCCGGGAAGCTCGGACAGGGGAATGAAATTCAGCTCCTGTACCGTGGTGGTTCCGGCGAATACCTGCACATTCTGGACTTGGATCTGGCTGTAATCCTCCGCCCGGGCGTAGATGGAGAGCTGGATAAAGGGCTGCTGCTCCGGGTCCGGGGTCTGACTGTCGGCTCTGGCCGGAACCTCCAGCTTGATCGGCTCTGTATTTCCGCTGGAATCGGTCAGGCGCAGGGCCAGCAAGGCCCCGTCCTCTGCTACGACCCGAACCGAGACATTTTCCAGAGGAAGTCTGGCTCGGGATGTGGTGGCTTTGACTTGTAAAAATCCGATGGCTGACAAAAAAATCCCTCCTTTTTTCCTTCGGTATCATGCTATGCGCTCCGGGGGAAAATGGTCTCCGGGTCGGAAACAGGGAAATTTCGGCAGCGCTGATGCATAGACTGACCGTGAGGAAAGGAAGGATGCATATGTGTGGTATCAGTGGATGGATCGGCGATGAGGCGGCTTCTAAGGACTGGGAGCCGCTGCAAGCGCCTGTGGATCCGGGAAAAATCCGGCTCGAGGCGGCTCGAAAGGCAGGAGCGCTCCTGTTCGCCGCCGGGGGATCGGCCCGGATCTTGGAGCAGACGGTGGGAGGGCAAGCCTATGTGCTGGCCTTCAGCGGCAGCTTGTGCAACGGCCCGGAGCTGTGCAGAGCGCTGGGGCGAACGGGCTGGCCCGCCCGAAAAAACACGGATGCGGAGCTGGTTCTGGGCAGCTGGCTCCAATGGGGTGTGGAGAGCCTGAACCGCCTGAGAGGGCCGTTCGCTTTTGCCCTCTGGGAAGCCCGGAGCCGAAGGCTGTGGCTGGCCCGGGATCAGATGGGCATGGAGCCGATGTTTTATTGGGAACAGGGAGAGGGAGTGCTGTTTGCCTCAGATCTGCCCTCCATTTTGTCCTTCCCGGGCTTTCGGCCTGTTCTGGATGCGTCAGGGGCGGCGGAGCTTCTGCTGATCGGCCCGGGCCGCACCCCGGGCTGTGGGGTGCTTCATGGGCTTCGGGAGCTGGAACCGGGATGTCTGCTGGAATGGCAGGAGGGCACATCGGAGCTGCACCGCTATTGGAGGCTGACCGACGGGCCGCACCCCATGGATTTTGAGGAAACCGCCCAGACCGTCCGCACCATGGTGACGGAATCGGTGCTGGGGTATTGGAAATCCCAGCCGGATACCGGGGCCTTCCTCTCCGGGGGGCTGGATTCCGGGATCATCTGTGCCATCTGCGCCGGGGCTTTGGCCCGTCAGGGCAGGCAGTTGGACAGCTTTTCCGTGGACTATCGGAACAATGACCGATATTTTGTGCCGGGGAAGTTCCAGCCCACCTCGGATGCGGACTATATGGGGATTCTGGAGCAGGAGCTGCATACCGCCCCCCATCGGGTCATCCTGACCCCGGAGCAGCTGGCAAACGGGCTGGAGGAGGCCGTGCTGGCCCGGGGATTTCCCGGTATGGGGGATGTGGACACCTCGCTGCTGGAATTCTGCGGCGCCGTGGGGCAGCAGGTATCCCATGTGCTGTCGGGAGAGTGCGCCGATGAGCTGTTCGGGGGCTATCCATGGTATCGGGATCCCAAGATCCGCAATCAGGACGGGTTCCCGTGGGCGCAGTCCACGGCCCAGAGAATGGCCCTGCTTCAGCCTCGTCTGGCGCTGGAACTGGACGGCCCGGACTATATCCAAAGCCGCTATGAGCAGACCCTGACCCAGACGGATGTGCTGCCGGACGCCGCCCCTCTGGAACGGCGGATGAAGGAAATGATGAATCTCAATGTCCGCTGGTTCATGCAGACCCTGCTGGAACGGAACCATCGGATGAGCCAGTGGAAGGGGCTTCGGGTCAGCGTCCCCTTCTGCGACCATCGGCTGGCCCAGCTTCTCTACCGGACACCATGGGAAATGAAGGATCACGGCGGCTGTGAAAAGGGCCTGCTGCGCCATGCCATGCAGGATCTGCTGCCCCGGCAGATCCTGATGCGGAAGAAAAGCCCCTACCCCAAGACCCATGACCCGGCCTATCTGTATCTCATGCAGGAGCGGATGAAGCTGCTGCTGAACCGCCGGGAGGCTCCGCTGTGGGAGCTGATCCGGCCTCAGGCGGCAGCCGCCCTTCTGACCCGTCAGGGGGATTGGCCCTTCTACGGGCAGCTCATGCGAACCCCCCAGACCCTTTGCTATCTGCTTCAGCTGAATTTCTGGCTGGAGCATTTCGGGATCGATCTGCGGCTGTGAAAATAATACAGAGGTGCGTTTAAATTTCCGGGTGTTTTTTTCACAAATTCCAAACGCATGGGGATATATGTGAAATTCCTGTAAAAAATAAAAATAACAGTTGACAATCGGCGGTTTATCCCATAAAATGGGCCCGTTTTCAAAGTGAATCGAAGGAACGGATCTACAAAGGAGGATCACGGTATATGCGTAAAACGAAAATCATCTGCACCATTGGCCCGGCCAGCGAGAATGAGCAGACCCTGACACAAATGTGTCTGGCCGGCATGAATGTCTGTCGGCTGAATTTCTCCCACGGCAGCTACGAGGAGCATCAGAAGAAGATCGATCTCATCAAGCGGGTTCGGGAAAAGCTGAATCTGCCCATCGCTATCATGTTGGACACCAAGGGCCCGGAATATCGGATCGGCACCTTTGCAAACCATAAGGTCACGGTGAAGGACGGCGATCCCTTCACATTCACCACCGACGAGGTGGAGGGCGACGAAACCAGAGTCAGCGTCAACTACAAGGGGCTGGTGAAGGATCTTCAGGTGGGCGACCGGATCATGGTGAACAACGGCATCGTGATTTTTGAGGTACGGAAGCTCTCCGGCAGCAATGCCGTCTGCAAGGTGGTTGTGGGCGGTGAGCTGAGCGACCGAAAGAGTATGTGCTTCCCCAACAAGGTCATGACCGGCCCCTACCTCTCGGAGCAGGACAAGGCGGACATTCTGTTCGGCATCCAGAACCATGTGGATTTCATCGCCGCCTCCTTCGTGTCCACCAAGCAGGATGTGCTGGATATCCAGAAGCTGCTGGACGAGCATCACAGCGACATTGAGATCATCGCCAAGATCGAAAATCGCTCCGGTGTGGATCATGTGGAGGAGATCTGTCAGGCCTGCACCGGCATTATGATCGCCAGAGGCGATCTGGGCGTGGAGATCCCCTTCGTGGAGGTTCCGGCCATCCAGAAGGTTCTGACCCGGAAGTGCCGCATGATGGGTAAGCGGGTCATCACCGCCACGGAGATGATGGAGTCCATGATCTACAATCCCCGTCCCACCAGAGCGGAGATCTCCGATGTGGCCAATGCCGTCTATGACGGCACCTCTGCGGTAATGCTCTCCGGTGAGTCCGCCGCAGGCAAATACCCCGTGGAGGCGGTTCGGAATATGGCGGACATCTGCGCCTATACCGAGGAGCATACCAGCTACCGCAAGCGCTTCCTCAATACCCAGTATGTGACCCAGAACAATCTGGATGCCGTTTCCCATGCAGTCTGCGCCATGGCCATCGATGTGGATGCCAAGGCCATCGTGGTCTGCACGGTGTCCGGCAAGACCGCCAGATTGGTCAGCCGGTTCCGCTGCCCGGTGGATATTCTGGGCATGACCACGGATGTGAAGGTCTGGCGGCGGCTGTCCCTGAGCTGGGGCGTGACCCCCATGCTGGCGGAGGATTTCCCCAATATGGATGTGATGTTCTATCACGGGGCTATGTATGCCAAGCAGCGCTTCCAGCTGGAGGCAGGGGATAATATCGTCATCACCGGCGGCCCGGTGAACGGCATTTCCGGCAATACCAATACCATCAAGGTGGAACGGGTCAGCGGGAAGTAAGCCCCGGAGGGAGCGGCAGGTTTTGGAGGCGGATTTTCGGCGGATTTATGCCCGCAGAAGAATTTTCGAGAAAACCGCCGGAAAACCTTGACAAGTCCCATTCGGCCTGATATAATATTCAGGCTTGCTAGTGTAGCACAGTCGGTAGTGCATCTCACTCGTAATGAGAAGGTCGCCTGTTCGAGTCAGGTCACTAGCTCCAAAATCCCCAACCACTCGGTTGGGGATTTTCTCATATCATCTCACGGGGAGGAACATGGATGGACAAGCATCAGGCACTCAGCCAATATTTTGGATATACGGAATTTCGTCCCGGTCAGGAAAGCCTGATCGACGCCGTATTGTCCGGCCGGGATGTTTTTGGCATCATGCCGACCGGCGGAGGAAAAAGTATGTGCTATCAGCTTCCGGCCCTGCTCCTGCCGGGGATCACCTTTGTAGTCTCTCCTCTGATCTCCCTGATGCACGATCAGGTCATGTCCCTCAAGGCGGCGGGCATCCCGGCGGCCTATCTCAACAGCTCCCTTTCCCCGGCCCAGATGCACAAGGCCTACCACAATCTGCTGCTGGGAATGTACAAAATCGTCTACATCGCCCCGGAACGGCTGGATTACGGCGGATTTTCTGCGGTAGCGGAGAAGCTGCCCATTTCCTTCGTGGCGGTGGATGAGGCCCACTGCATCTCCCAATGGGGACAGGATTTCCGACCCAGCTATCTGCGGATCCTGAAATTCATCGATCAGCTCCCCAAACGGCCCGTGGTGGGGGCCTTTACTGCCACGGCCACCCAGCAGGTGCGGCAGGATGTGGAACGCATCCTCTCTCTGCAAAACCCGGTGCGGGCGGTGACGGGCTTTGACCGGCCCAACTTGTATTTTGAGGTCATGCAGCCCAGCGACAAGGACGAGCAGCTGCTCAGACTGGTGGGCGGTCGGCGTCAGAAATCCGGCATCGTCTATTGCTCCACCCGGAACAAGGTGGAGGCTGTGTGTGAGCTTCTGCAAAACCACGGCTTTCAGGCCACACGCTACCACGCCGGACTGAGTGAACAGGAGCGCCAGCAAAATCAGCAGGATTTTCTCTATGATGTCCAGCGCATCATGGTGGCAACCAACGCCTTCGGCATGGGCATCGACAAATCCAATGTCCACTTCGTCATCCACTACAATATGCCAAAGAGCATCGAGGCCTATTATCAGGAGGCTGGCCGGGCCGGGCGGGACGGCGCCGATGCGGAGTGTATCCTGCTGTATAACGGCTCCGATGTGGCCATGGGCCGCTATCTCATCGAACACGGAAACAGCAACGAGGAGCTGACCCCGGAGCAGAAAAGCGCCCTGCGTCAGCAGGAGCTGGGACGGCTGGAGGATATGACCCGGTATTGCAAAACCGATCGGTGTCTGCGGGGGTATATTCTGGACTATTTCGGGCAGAACCATCCCCAGCTCTGCGGCAACTGCTCCACCTGCAAGGGCGGTTATGAGGAAAAGGAAATCACGGAGCAGGCCCAGATGGTGCTGTCCTGCATCCAACGGCTGTATCATGTCCGCAGACGGTGGAGCGATATTTCTCTGGTGGCCAAGGTCTTGCAGGGCTTCCCGGACGCCACCGTCCGGCAGGAGGGCTTGCAGCAGCTGCCCACCTATGGGCTGATGAGGGAGCTGGGCCGGACAGAGATCCGGGCCGTTGCAGATCAACTGGAGCAGGAGGGCTGTCTGACCACGGACTGGGAAACTCAGGAGGTATCTCTGACGGAGCAGGCCCAGCAGGTTCTCTTTGGCCACAGGCCGGTCTATATGCTGGTGCGGCGGGCCGTCAAAAACTTGGATCAGGAGCTGACCCCGGCTCAGAGTGAGCTTTACGAGGCGCTCTGTCAGGTTCGGGCCCAGCTGGCTCGGAAGGAATCCGTTCCGCCGGATGGCATCCTGACGGATCTGACCATGGTGGAGATGGCGAAAAAACAGCCGAAAAATACCACCCAGTTCCGCCGCCTCAGCGGTGTGGGTGAGCTGAAGGCCCAGTGGTACGCCGCAGGCTTTCTCAAGGTCATCAAAAATTTCCTCCGGGAACAGCAGAGCGGCTGAGAGGAATCAGAAATCGGGAAACGGTACAGCGTTCAGAAGCTGTGCCGTTTCTTTTTTTATCAACTCTGGAGCCTGCCGTGGAGAAGCCGGACACGGAATGTGCGGCGCTGACCACGGAGGGTGTACTGCGGACAACGAAAGGTGCGGCTCCGACCACGGAGGGTGTGCTGCCTGCCACACCGGGAAGGAAGTCTCCCACAGGGCGGTGCCGGGCAGCGCCGATTGCATGGGATGAAAAAGAAAAAAGCTCCCGGAGGCCGAACCTCCGGGAGCCTGCCGCCATGGAGCGGTGGGACTTTTATTCGATTCCCTGAATTTCCAGAAGCTCCAGAACCGTCTGGCCCTTTTCCGTCAGGCCAAAGCTTCCGTGAACCGGGAATCCGTCATAGGCTCCGTAATCAAAGCCTGTCATGGGCGCATAATCCACGGAGATCAGCCCCCGCTTTTCCAGACATTGGAGAATGAGGCTGTATTCCTCCGGGGAATAGGCGGTTTCCTCCAGATAATGAGGCTCCATGGAATCCGCTCTGCGGGCCACGGGAAGAAAAGGGATCTGGCCCAGTGTGCGGAGTATGTGGATTTCACCGGGGTGAAGCTCTAAGGCTCCGCCACAGCCGCCGCAGCCCGAACAGGCTTCACAGCTTCCGGAACAGCCTGCACATTTTGAATCGTTCATCATCAAACCTCCTTGGACTTCCTATGGAATATAACAGCAAACACGCCCTGTGTCAATGGATTTTCCCGGGAGATCGGCCCTCGGAGAAAAATCTCCTGTGCCTTGTAAGAAATCAGGGGGATGGGGCCGTGGCCGGGATGGTTTTGACCCCGAAGGTGAAATAGATCATATGGAACAGCCACACGCAGGCCAGAACGATCCGGCCCACGGTGACGGCGTGCATCATCACGAAGCCGATGGACATGAGCAGAGTCACGGAGGCCATGATGGTCACCTTGGTTTTCCGGGTCATGCCCTTGCCCTGCACATAGCTTTCCAGATTCTTTTGGTAGAGCTTGGTTCCGGTGAACCAGCGATGGAGCTTCTGGGAGCTGCGGGCGAAACAGAAGGCTGCCAGCAGCAGGAAGGGAAAGCTGGGGATCAGGGGCAGAACAGCTCCGACAGCGCCCAGAATCAGCCCGATGCAGCCCAAGAGCAGATAAATTCCTTTTTTCATTGAAGTCCCTTTCTTTGGTCGGCCTCCCGTTGCAGGAGGCGCTTTTCTTTTTGAGCGGCGGTGACATGGGAAATGGCCAGAATGGGGTGATGCAGCAGCATCCGGGGGCCGGAATAGCGCATGACCTCCCGAATTTTTTCTCGCATCCGGGGCTGATAGCAATGCACCCGGCAGTTGGAGCAGAAGGTTTTGGTTTCCATGAAGGGACAGTGGTCGCTGCGCTGGCAGGCATAGGCATAGAGCTGGGCGCAGTCCGGGCAGAGAGGCTGCCCCTTCCGGGTTCCGTGGTGACCATGGCAGTAGAGGGCGATCATATCCCCTACCACCCGTTTTTCCAGCAGACGCTTTTGTTCGACGGTTTTCATCAGCTGAGCCTCCCATTTTCCACCGAGTAGACCCGGTCTGCGATGCCCATGGTGGACTGACGATGGGAGACAAGCACTACGGTCTGATCCCCATGCTCCTGATGGAGAGAGCGGAGAATGACTGCTTCGTTAAGACTGTCCAGATTGCTGGTCGGCTCGTCCAACAGCAGGAAGGGGGCATCATGCAGGAAGGCCCGGGCCAAGCCCAGCCGCTGGCGCTCTCCGCCGGAGAGGGTATCGCCCAGCTCCCCGATGGGGGTGTCGTAGTTCTGGGGCAGTCCCATGATGAAATCATGGACTGAGGCCTTTTTGCAGGCGGCCTCCACCTCCTCCCGGGTGGCGTCAGCCTTTGCGATGCGGAGGTTATTGAGAATGGTATCCCGGAACAGGTGCGTCTCCTGCGTTACAAAGCTCTCCATATCCCGCAGATTTCGGGTGTTGATTTGGTTGACGCTGCGCTGAGAAACCAGGGCCTCGCCCTCCTGCGCCTCCCAGAAGCGCATGAGCAGCTTGAGGAAGGTGGATTTTCCGCTGCCGCTGCGGCCAGTGATGCCGGTGATCTGTCCCTGAGGGATTTCTAAGGTCAGATCCTTGAGAATGGCCTGATCCTCGTAGGCGAAGGAGAGGTTTCTGGCTCCTGCGCCGGAGAATTCCACCTCCTCCTGACCGGAAATTTCCGATACCACCGGAACCTCGTCCAGAATGTCCAGCACCCGATTTCCGGCGGCAAAGGTGTATTGCAGGGTGCTGCCCAGATTGGCCAGAGAGACCACCGGGCCGAAGGAACTCATCAGGGCCACCATGGAGACCAGCACCCCGTCAAAGCCCAGAACACCCTTGCGGTACAGCGTGGCGGCGGCAAACAGCATGGCAAGATCAAAGCCCAGCAGAAGCAGCCCCACCAGAGCATTGCCCACACCGGCCTTGGCCTTGATCCGCCCATCCTCTTGGGCCAGCTCCTCGCTGCGCCGGACGATCTCCTCCAGTCGGCGGGAGCCGTCCCCATATTGGAGGGTTTCGGGCAGTCCCCGGAGGCTTTCCAGCACATAGGCGCTGAGTCCGCCGGAGTTCTGCCGGAATTTCAGACCGGAATCTCCGTTGAGTTTGGAGATCCCTAATGGGATCACCACTCCGATGGTCAGATAGGCAGCCAGCGCCAACAGACCCAGCTGCCATGCGTAGGAGCCGATCAACAGGCTGAGGATCAGACAGAACAGCGCCGCAATCACAATGGGGGAGATGGTATGGGCATAAAAGACCTCCAGCAGTTCGATGTCCGAGGTGATGACGGAAATCAGATCGCCCTTGTCCCGACCCTGCAATTTGGCCGGAGCCAGCCGACGCAGACTGGCAAAGACCCGGTCCCGAATCAGGGCCAGCAGCTTAAAGGCAATGAAATGGTTGCAGGACTGCTCGCCATAGCGCAGAAAGCCCCGAACCAGTCCGAACAGAGCGCAGAGAAGCAGCAGGGTCGGGGTGGAAAGGGCCACAGAAAAGCCCAGCAGCCGACAAACCGCCAGAATTCCTAGAATGGTCAGGAAGGAGGCGGCCAGATTGCCCAGCACACCCATGCAGATGGCCAGAATCATATAGCCTGTCAGGGGCTTGACCAGCCCCGCCAGCCGGGTCATGATTTGAAAAGGACTGCGTTTCATACCGTTACCTCCTGTACATAGGTCTCCAGCTCCTGCTGGGTGTTCCAAAGCCGATGATAAAGACCCTCCTGCGCCAGCAGCTGGGCATGGGTACCGGCTTCTGCCAGAACGCCCTGCTCCATCACTAGGATGTGGTCGGCCTGCACCACATTGGCCAGCCGATGGGAAATGAGGATCACCGTGCGGCTCTTGGCCAGACGGAGAATCTGCTCCATGATGTCCTCCTCGCTCTCCACATCGATGTTGGAGGTGGCCTCGTCGAAGATGTACACCGGGCTGTCATGGAGCAAGGCCCGGGCCAGAGCCAGCCGCTGCCGTTGACCGCCGGAGAGGTTGGAGCCTTGCTCCAGCAGGGGGGTATCCAACCCCTGTTCTCCCCGGAGAAAATCCCAGAGCCGAACCTGCTGTAAGGCGGCTACCATCTGCGCATCGGAGGCGTCGGGCTTACCCATGTAGAGATTGTCCCGGACAGTCCCCTTAAAGATGGTGCTTTGGTGGCTGACATAGGTGAAATGCTCCATGAAGTCGGCCTCCTGAATCTGGGAAAGGGGAATCCCTCCCACGGTCAGGGTGCCGGTATAGCCCCGGTTGCGGCCCATGAGCAGTCCGGCCAGCGTGGATTTTCCACAGCCGCTCTCGCCCACAATGGCGGTAAAGCTGCCCTGCGGAATGTGGAAGGAGACATTTTTCAGGATGGGGCGGTTTTCCTCATAGGAGAAGGACAGCCCCTCGGCCTGAATATCCAGCGCCTCACCCAGCTTCCGGGTGCGCTGTTCCGGCTCGGGAAGGGCCAGAATTTTGAAAATCTTGTCGGAGGCCGCCATGCCGTTCATGGCGATGTGGAAAAAGCTGCCCAGCATCCGCATGGGGATGAAAAAGTCAGCAGACAGAAAAATGATAAGAAGACAGCCGGCCAAATCCACCGCACCCTTCTGCATCCGGGTCACAGCCATGATGATTCCGGCGGCGGCTCCGCCGTAGGCCACCAGATCCATGATGGTAATGGAATTGAGCTGCATGGTCAGAACCTTCATGGTGATTTTGCGGAACCGCTCTGCCTCCTCATTCATCTGCTCATGCTTGCGGGCGTCGGCCTGATAGATTTTCAGGGTGGTCAGACCTTGCAGATTTTCCAGAAAGGTGTCGCCCAGTCCGGTGTATTGATCCCAGTATTTGCTGAGAAGTTTTTTGGCCCAGGTCTGGACGGCGGCGATGGAAATGGGGATCAGTGGCACACAGACCAGCAGCACCAGAGCCGAGGGCAGATCCACAAAGCCCAGCACAGCAAACAGGGTCAGGGGTGCCAGCAGGGCATAGAAAAACTGGGGCAGATAGGAGCCGAAATAGGTTTCCAGCTGATCCACACCCTCCACGGCCACCTGCACCACCTCGGAGGTCTGAACCGCCTCCCGATAGCCGCTGCCCAGCCGCAGCAGCTTTTCATAAAGCAGCCGACGGAGGGTGATTTTGACGGTTTTTCCCGAGAGATAGCTCATTTTGGAGGAAAGCACCGTGCAGACAAAGCGCAGGCTCAGAGAGAGAACGGCCACCCCAATACAGGTCCCCGGGGAATATTGGGGATCGGCCCACAGCCCGGCCAGAAATTGGCTGACGGCCCACATGAGGCCGATGTTTGCAAGGAGGGACACCCATTGCGCCCCCACATTGCATCCGATGCAGCGCTTGCTTTCCGGGACGGCCCGGATCAGCTGTTTGTTTATCATCATAAATGCGTATCTCCTTTTTCGGATCGGTCATTTGTCCGTTAGAATTGGCTAACCACTGAGGAAAGAAAAAAGCCAACCCAAAAGTTAGCAAAATCTAACTCATACAGTATAACGACCATCCTACCGTTTGTCAACGAAAAATTCAGAAAAACGGAAGAAAATGTAATAGGAATGGAACTGGAAAGCCACTTGCCAGAACCGAAACTCTGTGTTAAAATATCACACTATGATGAAGAATGACATACAGAGGAGAATAGGAGAAAAAGCATGGGGATGTTGTCTCAATACAGGGGCCTGAGACGGGAGCTGTATGTGCTGTTCTGGGGCCGGGTGGTCACAAATATGGGCGCACTGATCTGGCCGATGATGACCCTGATCCTGACCAAAAAGCTGGGCTATACCGCAGGGCAGGCCTCCAACCTGATGCTGGTGGTGGGGGCCTGTATGCTGCCCTGTACCCTGCTGGGCGGTCGGCTGGCAGATCGGCTGGATAAGAAAAAACTGATCGTATGCTGTGATCTGGTGACGGTTCTCAGCTATCTGGCCTGCGGACTTCTGCCGCTGGGGAAAGCCTCAGTGGTGCTGATGGCCATTGCCGGTGTGTTTGCCCAGCTGGAATGGCCCAGCTTTGATGCACTGGTGGCCAATCTGTCCACCCCGGAGGAACGGGAACGGGCTTACAGCCTCAACTATCTGGGGGCCAATCTGGGTCTGGTGCTGGCCCCGACGCTGGGTGGTATTTTATTTGAAAACCACCTGAATCTGGCCTTTATCATCAGCGGACTTGCCACATTTTCCAGTACCGTGCTGATTTTCTTTCTGGTCAGGGACACCAGACGGTCGGTGGGCAGCACTCCCTCCAGTGCCTATGAGGATGAGCGGAATGTGACCATCCGGCAGGTGTTTTCCGGTGCGCCGGTGCTGGGCTTGTTCATCTGGTGTATCGGCATTGTGTTTGCGCTGTACGGCGTGTCCTTCAGCTTCCTGATGCCTCTGAGCATGGATCACAGCTTTGGGGACAAGGGCGCCCTGCTGCTGGGAACACTGACCAGCGTCAATGCGGTCACGGTTATTGTGGGAACCCCGGTGCTGACCGGTGCGCTTTGGAAGCTTCGGGATGTGGGAAAGCTCCAGCTGGGAGCGGCGCTGGAAATTCTGGGCTGCGGCATTTTTGCTCTGGCCGGCGCCAGAATGTCCATCTGCTACGGCGGAATGATCGTGTTCACGCTGGGCGAGATCATCCTGTCTCTGGGCGAGCAGCCTTATATCACCCGACGGGTTCCGGCCAGCCATCGGGGCAGAATGAGCGCCATCCGCTCGGTGGGACAGATGCTGATGCAGGGGATCCTGCTGTATGTGGCGGGACACACCGCTGACCTGACCACCCTGAATGTGATCTGGGGTGGGATCGTGGTTCTGGGCTTTGCCAATGTGCTGACCATGTTTGTCCTGCGGAATCGGGATAAAAGACAGTTCCACCTGCTCTACGAGGCCAAATGACAAAAATCCCCTGTTTTCAGACGAAAACAGGGGATCGGCTTTTTGGGCGGCGGCCCAACAAATTCATTATATCACAGCCTTTGGAAAAAGAAAAGGGAAATATCTGAAAATCGAGGGAATTCTCCCATATGCACGAGAAAAATGGGCCAAATTCGGATGGAATGTGCATTGTAAAATCCAAAGTGAGGAGCTATTATATAGGTACAAAGAGGTGATACCAATGCAGAACTAAAACATAGATTCCCATGAAAAACGGAATCGAAGGATGGACTTTCGATCGCTTCAGCGTGACAGCTTCCTGAGAGAGAAGGGAAGAAGGAAGAAGCAGGAAAGGAAAGAAAGCCGCATCTATCCCGTAGAAAGCGAGGTAGCCAAGGATGAAAGGCCCCAACAGTGAAATGAGATAACCCCTGATCGACGGCGCATCGGAAGCCCGTGGGTCAGGGGTTATTTCACTTTACAGGGAATGATCCTGCCCTTCGGAGGGGACGCACGAAAAACGGAATTTCATCTTGACAGAACACGACAAAACCCATATGCTTACAGGGAAGAGGAGAAAAGCTGGCCCAGCCCGGGGCCAAGCTGGGGAGGCAGCGTGTCGTGTACGAACAAAAAGAGGTCAAAAAAGAAATCTATCGCATCATCATTCCCATGATCCTTGAGAATATGCTGCAAATTTCCGCAGGCTTGGTGACCACCGCCATGGTGGGCCGTCTGCTGGCCGATGATATTTCGGCGCAGGGGATCTGCCTGCGGATCACGGATACCCTTTGGTGTCTGTATAAGGGCATTGCCATCGGTGCGACGGTGCTGATTGCCCGGGCCTATGGGGCAAGGCGGCAGAGGGACTGCCGCCACATTGCGGAGCAGACGCTGGCCTCCGAACTGATTTTGGTGTTGGGGGTTCAGCTGGTGCTGTTGCTGAAAGGCCCCAGGCTGCTCCGATTTTTTTCGGAGGATGGGGCGGTTCTGGCGCTGGCCGGGGACTATCTGCATATCATCCTCTTTGGCTTTCCCTTTGTGGTGGTGATGACCGTGGTGACGGCCTCCTTTCAGGGCTACGGAAACACAAAAACCCCCATGTACATTGCGGCGGTCATGAATCTTATCAACATCCTGCTGGGCTTCTGCCTGATTTTCGGACATCTGGGCCTTCCTCCAATGGGAATTCGAGGGGCGGCGCTGGCGCTGGTGCTTTCTCAGGGGGCCGGAGCATGGATCGGACTTTTCCTGTTATATCACCCCCAAAGGGGCCTGTTCGGGGCCTTGGGCCGCAGAAACGGTGGGCTTCGGCCCGATGGGCGCTGTATCCTAAAGATTTATAAAACCGGGATCCCGGCGGCGCTGGAGAGTATGTTCTGGCAGCTTTCTGCCATGATCCTGAGCAAAATCATCCTCTCCTATGGGAGCAATGCTTTTGCGGCCTATCAGCTGGGGATTCAGGCGGAAACCATCACGGAGATGCCGGCCATCGGCTTCGGCACCGCAGCCACCACGCTGGCGGCCCGGGCCATGGGGCAGAAGGAGGAGAGGCTGCGAAGGCTCTATTTCCGGGAGCTGGTGCAGGTGGGAATTTCCATCAGCGCCGTAACGAGCCTGCTGCTCCTGCTGCTGCCCCGGCAATTTATGCGATTGATGACGGATAAGGCCGAGCTGCAAGCCATCGGTGTGGTCTATGTGTTTGTGATGGGCTTCGTCCAGATGCCCCAGAATCTGTCCCGGATTTATAATGGGACGCTCCGGGCCATGGGTCATGTGAATGCGCCCATGCTGATTGCAGGCTTTGGCATCTGGGTGGTGCGGATCCCGCTGTGTGTGCTGGCGGCCTATGTGCTGCACAGCCCCCTGACGGCGCTGTGGCTCATTGTGGCGGCCGACCAGCTCAGCCGATTCGGCATCAGTGTCTGTCTCTATCATAGAGCGGACAGAAAACAAATAAAACACGCAATCTCTGCGTAGAAAAGGGTGGATTATGAACAAAGAACTGTTGTATGATTTCCTGTGTACCCCCTCGGTATCCGGCCATGAGGAGGCCCTCCAGAAAAAGGTCATTGGCTATGGCAAGACCTTTGCGGATGAAATCCGCACGGACGAAATTGCAGATGTGGTCACGGTGGTCAACCCCGAGGCCCGGGTGAAGGTCATGCTGGCGGCCCACGCCGACGAAATCGGCCTGATGGTCACCCACATCACCGAGGATGGGATGCTCCATGTGGACAAGGCCGGGGGCATTTATCCCGGCTCCTATCTGGGCCAGAAGGTTCGGGTCTACCACGAGGGAAAGGTCTATTACGGCGCTGTGAGAAACCACGGCTCCCTCAGCGGAAAAAAGGTGGAGCTGACCGATCTGATCGTGGACATCGGCGCCGTTTCCCGGGAGGATGCCCAGAAATATGTCCGGGTGGGTGATCCCATCACCTTTGATACCGACTATCGGGAGCTGCTGAACGATCGGCTGACAGGCCGGGGGCTGGACGACCGACTGGCGGACTTCATCATTCTGGAGGCGGCGAAAAAAGCCAAGGAGCAGGGATGCAGCTGCGGTGTCTATGCCGCCACCACGGTGGGCGAGGAGATCAGCCAGCACGGCGCCAAATGGTGCGCCGAGCGCATCCGGCCCACCATGGCGGTGGTGGTGGATGTGACCTATACCACCGACTATCAGGGAACCAAGGCCGAGGAGCTGGGCGAGATCCGGCTGGATCATGGCCCGGTGCTGCTGCACAATCCGTTCAGCCACAAGAAGCTGGTTTCCATGCTGGAGGAGGCCGCCCGGAGGCAGTCCATCTCCATCCAGTGGGAGAACAGCTGTGGACGAACCTGTACCGATGCCGATGCCATTCATATGGCGGGGCAGGGGATCCCCACCACGGTGATGTCCATTCCCCTGCGCTATATGCACAACCCGGCGGAGGTGTGCAGTCTGAAGGATGTGCAGGCGTGTATCGAGCTGCTGGCGGCCTTCCTCTGTTCCGTGGACGAGACGATCAGCCTCGACCCCCTGTCGGTGGATTGATGCATCGCCCAAGCCCCGAAGCCCACAAGGCGGTCATGGATGCTCCATGGCCGCTTTTTCACGGGAAACGGGTTGCATTGGGGGAGCGGTTGTGATAAAATAATCAGGTATTTGTGTTTGAAGCCCGACGGACTGGAGTCAGCACCGGTCAGCCGCAAACAAAGCTGCTGTGAAAGGATCGAGATCAATGAAAAAACATATTGTCTGCTTTGGAGATTCCAATACCCATGGCTATTGCGCCGTTCCCTCCGACTGCGCCGACGGCGGGAACCGCTTCAACGAGGAGGAGCGCTGGACTTGCCTGCTCCAGAAGAAGCTGGGGGAGGACTATCTGGTTTTGGAGGAGGGCCTCAGCGGCCGCACTACGGTGTTTGACGATCCTCTCCACGAGTGCATGGCCGGGATCGATGTGATCGTGTCCACCCTGATGAGCCATGAGCCGGTGGATCTTCTGATTATCATGCTGGGAACCAACGATACCAAGGATCGGCTGGGGGTCAATGCCGCCTGCATCGGGATCGGCATGGAGCGGCTGATCCTGAAGGCCAAAAGCACGATGTGCTGGAAGAACGGAGAGCCGCACATTCTGGTGGTGGCACCGCCCCACATCGGAGAGGGCCTGTATGACATCCCCGAGGGAGAGGCCATGGGGACGACCTGCGCCGAAAAGTCCAGAGGTCTGGCGGAAAAGTATAAAAAGGTCTGTCAGGCTCAGGGCTGTGCCTTCCTTGATGCAGAGGGCGTGGCGGAATTCAACCACTATGACTGTATGCATCTGACCCGGGCCGGTCATGCCCAGCTGGCAGAGGCACTGGCCCAGCTGATTCTGGAATAACCGCTCAAATATGCAAGAAAAAAGGACGGCTGTCAGCAGACAGCCGTCCTGAAATCTTATTTGGATTCCCGCACAAGAACCGGAGTATCGTGAATGGTCAGATATTCCTCACGCATGAGGTTTTCATCCAGAATCAGCACCTCGCACCGACCACCTACCACGGCCAGAGCCTTTGCGGCATCCAGTGCCTTCTTTTTGGCGTTGGGGTGCAGCTCCGTGAAGGTGGTTCGACTCAGGACACGATCCTTTCGGTCTGCCTCTACCGAGGAGACGGTGATGATCTTATGCGCATTTTTTCCCTCATAGGCGTAACGAACCTCAATGCCGTGACGCTGGGCAGGGATGGTTTTCTTTCTTTTCATGTACTTACTCCTATCCATATGTTTCCCTTATCATACTAGATACTGGGTATAAAAATCAAGGGTTTTTTCCAAATTTCTAAAGAATGTGTCTCATAAAACAGGATGAGTGACCACCAATTCCAAAATATCGGAAGAAAAAACAGGGAATGGGATCGGAAAGACTCCGGCGAATTGGGACATCCTTCTTATAAAATTTACAATTTCTCATGGAAATCCGGCAGGGTCTGTGCTATGCTATGGGGTACGAAACAGAAGCTAGGAGGTTTTTTTGTGGAAAAATACATTTGGATCCCCCTGCTGGTGGTGGGGATCCTGCTGCTTTTGGGACTGGCACTGATGCTTGCCGTCCCCCATCTGGTGTTCCGCTGTATGTTCTCCGCTCCCAAGCGCTCGACCAAGGTTCCCAGCTATTATGTGGGGACGCCCCATTATCGGGTATCTCAGGCCGGCCTCAAGGTGATGAGATCCATGCAGTCTCAGGACGCATGGATAGAATCCCGGGACGGGCTGAAGCTCCACGCCTACCTGTTCCCGGCGGAGGAAACGCCCCGGAAATTCGTCATCGGCATCCACGGCTATCGCTCCTATTCCCGGCCGGAATATGCCCCCTACATCGAATTCTATCAGTCTTTGGGATACAGTATGCTCCTGCCGGATGACCGGGCGCACCGTCCCAGCGAGGGCGATCATGTGGGCTTTGGGGTGCTGGATCGGCTGGACTGCGTGGATTGGGCCAAATATCTGGTTCGCACCTATGGCCCGGATATTGAGATCCTGCTCCACGGCGTATCCATGGGCGGTGCCACGGTCTGTGCAGCCTCGGGGGAGGCAGATCTGCCCAGTCAGGTTCGGGGCATCGTGTCCGACTGCGCTTTTTCCACAGGCTGGGAGGTGCTGCATCACCAGCTGGGGGAAGTGGGCCGCCTGCCGGTGGACTACATCCTGCCCAGAGTGGAAAAGATCTGCCAGAAGAAGGCGGGCTTCGATCTCCATACCCATTCGGCGCTGGAGCAGGTTCAAAGGGCCAAGGTTCCCATGCTGTTTGTGCAGGGAGAAAAAGACCCTCTGGTTCCGGCCCATATGGCCCGGGATCTGTATGAGGCCTGCGGCTCCCGGGAGAAGGAGCTGCTGCTGGTTCCCGAGGCCGGACACGGGGAAAGCATCGCCTTTGCCCCGGAGGAATACCATCGGCGGATCTGTCAGCTGTTTCATCTCTGCTAATTCCATCTCCCTCTCTCACCCCGGAGTGCGTTGAGCCGCTCCGGGGCTGTTTTTCGCCCAAAATCAGGAAAAAGAAAAAATTCTTTATTTTGATGCAATATTTCGGCCCTCCAGTGCATTAACCAGATAGAAGGAGCGAAAGGAGCTATGCAAAATGAAACGAGGGATCGCAATGTCACAGACCGTATTCAACCGTTATGAAAAGAAATATCTGATGCCTGAGGCGGTCTATTTGGAGCTGCGGGAGCGCTTGCAGGGGGAAATGCAGGTGGATTCGTATGGACTGCACACCATCTGCAACATCTATTACGATACCCCGGGGCAGGATCTGATCCGCCGCTCCATCGAGAAGCCCGTCTACAAGGAAAAGCTGCGGCTGAGAAGCTATGGGATCCCCACCATGGATTCCACGGTGTTTCTGGAAATCAAGAAAAAATACAATGAAATCGTCAACAAGCGCCGGATCCCTCTGACACTGGCTCAGGCCTATGACTATGTGGAGCAGGGGATCCGTCCGGAGCAGGACAGCCAGATCCTGCGGGAAATCGACTTTTTCCTCCAGCGCTATCCTCTCCGGCGCAGTCTGTATCTGGCCTATGACCGGGTGGCCCTGTTCCAGCGCACACAGCCGCAGTTCCGGGTGACTTTTGACTGCGGTATCCGAAGCCGTCGGATGGATATGGGACTGGAAAATGGAGATCGGGGCGCACCCCTTCTGCCGGAGGGCTGGTATCTGATGGAAAGTAAAATTTTGGGAGCGACCCCTCTTTGGTTCAGTCGGCTCCTGTCTGAGCTGGAGATCTATCCCGTGTCCTTTTCCAAATACGGAAACTGCTACCGGGAGGGCTGCGGCGCCTTTCATCCTCAGGAGATGATGGCTCATCGAATGGAAAATTGGGAATTCAGGAGGAAAGAAGTATGTTAAGAAGTATTTTTCACCCGGGAACCTTTGAGGTATCCAGTGTGCTGCTGGCTTTTTCCGTGGCACTTCTGCTGGGAGTTGGGATCGGGCTGTTATACCGCAGAAATGCGGTGAGCCACGGCTTTGCGGCGGTGCTGGCGCTGATGCCCTTGCTGGTGACGGCGGTGATTCTGATCGTCAACGGAAATCTGGGGGCCTCGGTGGCCGTGCTGGGAGCCTTTGGTCTGGTTCGGTTCCGCAGCGCCCCGGGAACCGCCAAGGAGATCGGTTTTCTGTTTTTTGCCATGGCGGTGGGCCTTGCGGTGGGCATGGGCTTTCTGTCGCTGGCGGTTTTGCTCACGGTGATCGTGGCAGCGGCCTTCCTGCTTTTGGAAAAGTCCGGCTTCGGCACGGTGGAATGCAAAAGCCGGCAGCTGCGCATCACGATCCCCGAGGATCTGGACTATGATGGGATTTTTGACGATCTGTTCCGGCAATATACCCGCCATGCCACTCTGGAGCGGGTAAAAACCACCAATATGGGAACCATGTATGAGCTGTCCTATCTGATCGAAATGCGGGATATGTCCCAGCAGAAGGCGCTGATCGATGGGCTGCGATGCCGAAACGGGAATCTCACCATCAGCATGGGGCTTGTCAAGCAGGAGAAGAATGAGCTATAATGGAGCAAGCTATGGTTCAGGGAGATGAGGTCTTATGATGCTGTTTGCTTCCTTTGCGGAGGGAGGCCCACGGCCTGTGGAATCGAAAATCGACGATGCGCTGATCGTTGGGGTCGGACAGGGGGATCGGCAGAGCTTTACCCTGCTTTATGAGCAGTCGAAAAATGCGGTGTATGCCTTTGCGCTGTCCTTGGTGCATGATCCGACCGATGCAGAGGACATCATGCAGGATACCTATCTGCACATCCGGTCTGCGGCCCATCTGTATCGGCCCGACGGAAAGCCCATGGCATGGATCCTGACCATCACGAAGAACCTCTGTTACATGAAATTCCGGCAGCAGAAGCACCTGTCCCTGCGGCAGGTGGAGGAGATCCCGCAGGAGCCGGATTTCGGGCAGATCGAGGATCTGGAGGATCGGCTGGTTTTGAAAACGGCCCTGCGGGTGCTGTCGGAGCAGGAATGTCAGATCGTTCTGCTCCATGCCGTGACCGGCTGGAAGCATCGGCAGATCGGAGCGATGCTGGAACTGCCTCTGTCCACGGTGCTGTCGAAATATCACAGGGGGCTGAAAAAGCTCCGTGCGGAATTGGAGGGAATGAGATGAAAAAGCAGTCAGAGGAAAAGCTTCTGCGTGGACTTTCGGATGCCATTTCGGAGCTGACCCCGGAGGATGCTGCCGACCGCCTGTGGGAACAGCCGGTGCAGCAGGCCGATCCGTCGGCGTGGTATCTGGACAAGGAGAAAAATCGAAGAAAAGCAAATTGGAACAGGCCGATTGCCGGGGTCGCCGCCGCTTGCATGGCATTTTTCCTGATCTCGGCTTTCCTGTTCCAGAATATGGCCTCAGCTATGGTCTATCTGGATGTGAATCCCAGTCTGGTTCTGGATGTGAACTACCGAAATCGGGTGACTGAGGCGAGGGCCTGCAACCCCGACGCAGAGCAGGTGCTGAAGGATCTGGATCTGAGAGGGGCAGACCTCCATGTGGCGCTGTATGCCATTCTCGGCTCTATGGTTCAGAGGGGCTATCTGACCCAGACACAGGACACGGTTTTGGTTTCGGTGCAGTGTCCCAACACAGGACGGGCCGACACCCTCAGAACGCAGATCTCCGCACAGGTAAGCGAGGATCTGGAGGCCATGATCCAGAGCGGTGAGGTGCTTTCCCAGCAGGTGACGGCCCAGCAGGCGGCAGCTGCGGAGCCGGACAGCGGCTTTACCCCCGGAAAGGCGGCCTTTGTGGAGGAGCTGTACAAGCAGTATCCCCAGCTGGAGGGAGCGTCCCTGAAGGATCATACCATTGATGAAATCGTCTCCCTTCTGGTGGAGGAACAGCTGGATTATTCCGATTATCTGGAGGATACGCTGGAGGATCTTCTGGATGAGGATGACCGGGACGATGACAACGATGATGACGAGGACGAGGATGATGACGAGGACGATGACCCGGATGACGAGGATGATGACGATTGACTGACCCGGATCGTGGCAAACCCGGCTGCTGGCAGCCGGGTTTTTCAGGATGAGGTGGAGCGCTTGACAAAGGATCTTAAGCCCTCTATACTGGTCTTGCGGCAGTTGGAAAGGCAGCCCGTTCTTCCGACTGCGATCCAAAGGGAAGGAGTGGAGAGATGAAAGTAAAACGCAATACCCTGTTGCTGCTGGCCTGTCTGGTCTGGGCGGCGGCAGGCTTCAATGTCCTGCGCATCGGCATGATGACCTATGGGAGCTATCACAGCGTCTGGAATTATCTGCTGACGGCGCTGGTGTATCTGGTGTTCCAATTCTTCATTTTCGGGAAAATGGTGAAAAAACACACCAAAAGGATCCGGGAATATCCAGAGGAACGGCAGTTTTTCCTGAAATTCTTTGATGGAAAATCCTTTGCCATCATGGCGGTGATGATCGCCGGGGGGATCTGGCTGCGCTCCAGCGGCGTGGCACCGGATCGGTTTATTGCCGTATTTTATACCGGACTGGGTGCGGCGCTGTTTGCGGCGGGAATCCTGTTTGGCTGGAACTACATTCAGGGCCGGAACATGGCCCAGTCACCCAAGAGAGGAGAATGAATATGAAGCGTTATATGAATACGGCCCTGCTTTACGGAGGCCTTGCCATGGTCGGCGGCGTGTTTTACCGGGAATTTACAAAGTTTCAGGGCTTTGCCGGGGAAACCATGCTGTCTGTGGTGCATACCCACTATTTTATTCTGGGCATGATGATGTTCCTTTTGCTGATGGTTTTTGAGAAGGAATTCTCCTTTTCCGCAGGAAAAATCAGCGGTGTGCTGGCCCTTTACCATGTGGGTCTGAACCTGACAGTGGTCATGTTCTTGGTTCGGGGCATGACACAGGTTTTGGGTACGGAGCTTGGCAAGGGGGCCAATGCGGCTATTTCCGGTGTGGCCGGAATCGGACATATCCTGCTGGGATGCGGGATCGTTCTGCTGCTCCTGCAAGTCAGAAAAGCCGTCTGCCGGCACAATGGATAAAGAGGAGAAAAAAGAGATGTATCGTTTTACCAATGACTATTCCGAGGGCTGCCATCCTCGGATTTTGGAGGCCGTTTCCCGGGTCAATCTGGAGGGAAACTTCGGCTATTCCACAGACCCCTACTGCGCCCGGGCGGCAGAGCTGATCCGCCAAAAGGCGCAGGCACCCCAGGCGCAGGTTCATTTTGTGTGCAGCGGCACTCAGGTCAATCTGATTGCCGTCTGTGCCTTTCTGCGGCCCCATCAGGCGGTGATCGCCACCCGGCTGGCCCATCCCTGCATCCATGAATCCGGCGCTTTGGAGGGAACCGGGCATAAGGTCATCGCCGTACCCTGTGCCTCCGATGCCAAGCTGACCCCGGAGGCCATTCGCAGCTGTCCGGATCTCAAAAATGACGAGCATGGAGTCCAGCCGGCCATGGTCTACATCAGCAATACCACCGAAATGGGTGCGGTCTACACCGGAGAGGAGCTGCGGGCCATTTCTCAGGTCTGCAAGGAATACGGCCTCTATCTCTATCTGGACGGAGCCAGATTGGGAAGCGCACTTGTCTGCGGCGGAGCCTCCATGGCGGAGATCGCCGCCTGCTGCGACGCCTTTACCATCGGCGGCACCAAAAACGGTGCGTTGTTCGGGGAGGCACTGGTGCTGTGCAACCCGGCCCTCCACCGGGATTTCCGCTGTATCCTCAAGCAGAGAGGCGGCCTGATGGCCAAGGGCTTCCTGATGGGAGCGCAGTTTGAGGAATTTTTCAGGGACGGACTGTATGAGGAGCTGGCCCTCCATGCGGCCCAGCTGGCCAACCGTCTGCGTGTGGGCATGGAGCGGCTGGGGGTCTCCTTCCTCTGCCACAGCCCCAGCAATCAGCAGTTCCCCATTTTGCCCAATGAGGTGCTGGAGCAGCTCCGGGGGGACTTCCACTGGGAGGTCATAGAGCAGGTGTCCGAGAACCAAACCGGAATTCGGCTGGTGACCGGCTTTGCCACGCCGCCGGAGGCGGTGGACGCATGGCTGGAGGCACTGGCGAAGCTGCTGCCCTGAAAGGGAAGAAGCGATCTATCTGCGGGGAGGAGCCTTCCGGGTTCCTTCCCGTATTGCATATTCGATCAGGCAGAAGATCAGCATGAAAATGGCGGCAAGGGCCGTGGACATACCGATCTGGAACAGGCTGGGATCGGGTCGGGTGCTGGCAAAATAGGCATAGGGAATACGAACCAGCAGAGCTGCCGACACCCCTCGGGCCATGACAAGCCCGGTTTTTCCCAGACCGTTGAAGTAGCCGTCGAAGCAGTAGGCAAGGGACAGCACAAAACATTCCATGGCTGTTGCCCGGAGGAATTCCGCCGAGGCGGCAATCACGGTCGGATCCTCGATGAACAGCAGAGACATGGTATCCCCGTGGAAGAAGGAAAGGAAAGCCAGCACTCCGCCGATGGAGGCCGCACTGGCGATGCCCACCCAGAGGCCCTTTTTGGCCCGCCGGGGATTTTTGGCCCCCAGATTCTGGGCAGCGAAGGCGGAAATGGAGGACATATAGGCGGTGGGAACCAGCAGGATAAACATGACCAGCTTTTCCGCAATGCCGACCCCGGAGGAGGCCGCCTCTCCAAACCGGTTCACAAAGCCCAGAATGACCAGATAGGAGATCTCGGTACACATCCGAAGCAGAGCCACGGGCAGCCCCAGTCTGAGGGTGGAGACAGCCAGTGCAGGACGGAACCGAAAATGCTGCCGCTTCACCGGGAAGGGGAGCTTTTTGGGGATCAGGGCCAGAGAAAAGATCACGCTGACGGCCTGAGCGGAGATGGTGGCAATGGCTGCGCCCACAGCTCCCAGCCCCAGCCGGTCGATGAGCAGATAGTCTCCTGCAATGTTGACCAGACAGGCCACACCGACGAATAAGAGCGGGGTCGTGGAATCGCCTACGCCGCAGAAAATGCCGTTGAGGACATTGAAGCCCACCACGAAAACCGTTCCGGCACCGCAGATTTGGATGTAGTGAACGGTTTTATCGAAGGCGGCCGCAGGAGCGTTCAGGGCAGCGGCCAGTCCCGTGGCGGTGGCGAGGAGCATTGCGGTCAGAAGGATGCCGATGCCCAGAAAAATCCAAGTGCTGGTGCCGATGATTTCGGCACTTTTTTTATCATTTTGCTGTCCCACCGATTGACCCAGCAGGACGGTGATGCCCACAGCCAGACCGGTGATGACACCGTTGACGATCATCATGGTCTGGCTTCCGGTGGAAACGGCGGAGACATCCGCATTTGCGGCAAATCGGCTGACCATCCACAGGTCAACTGCACCGTAAAGGGCCTGCAAGATCAGGGAAAAAAGAATGGGGATGGAAAAACGGGTCAGAGCCGGAAAAATCGGGCCGTCTAAAATGGTGCTTTTCTGCTGCTTCATGGGATTACCTCTGATTTTCGATATTCTGATAGTTGATGGAGGTGATGATCTCCAGCATGGAGCAGAATTTCTGAATTTCTTCGGGGGAGAACTGCTCTGTGATGGTTTTCACCGCCAAATCATCCTGCTGACGGTAAATGCGGTATTGGGGGACGGCCTCCTCGTTGACGAACAGCAGATTCCTCCGATGATCCTCGGGGTCGGGAACCTTGACCACCAACCCCTGCCGGATCAGCTCGTTGAGCTTGAGAGAGACGCCCGGCTTGGAGATGCAAAGCAGCTCGGCCAGCTGGGAGGCGGTGCATTTTCCCTGCATGGAATAGATGAGTTCCAGATAGAGCAGGGTGTTATAGGTGATATTCTGGTCTGAAAATTTCTGATTCATCAGCCGAAGGTCGCACAGTGCATTGCTGTAATAAAAAGAATTCAGGGCGTCCCGTAGATCCATTATGGAATCCTCCTCGTAATTAGTTAAGTAAATATAAGGATTATAGCTTAATAAAATACAGATGTCAAGGGTGGAATCTCGTTGACAGATGCGGAAAAACAGGGTATAATTTAATTGGAAATACCGAAAAACGACAAGATACAAGATATGAGGATCGGATGAGAAAGGGGCTGTATCGATGGAGCTGCAAGCTTCCAAATCCTATGATGCGCTGGTCACCACTGCCAGAGCCATCACCGCCGGGCAGACGCATATTCTGGCGAATCTGGCCAATGTGGCGGCCCTTCTGGGAGAAAAAATACCGCAGATCAACTGGGCGGGCTTTTACCTGATGGATGGGGGAGCGCTGATCCTTGGCCCCTTCTGGGGAAAGCCTGCCTGTGTTCGGATCGAGCTGGGCCGTGGGGTCTGCGGAACTGCGGCGCAGACCGACTCCGTCCAGCGGATCGAGGATGTGCATCATTTCCCGGGACATATCGCCTGCGATGCGGCCTCGGCCTCGGAGCTGGTGATCCCCCTGCACCAGAATGGAGCAGTGGTGGGCGTGCTGGATCTGGACAGTCCCATTCCGGGGCGGTTTGGCCCGGAGGACGAGGCGGGTCTGTGCCGTCTGGCGGCTATGCTGGAGGAGCGGTGCTGGATCGGCTGCGGCTACTCGCTGGAATGACGGAAGGAGAAGCAAAACGCCCCCGGTGGCAAGGATATCCGGATCATAGGAGGAAACAAGATGGGTTTTTACAAGTTTTATTTCAGCCCCACCGGCGGCACCAAGCAGGTGGCGGATCTGGTGGCAGAGGGGTGGGAGATCCCCTGCCTGCCGGTGGATCTGATGCGGAAAAAGCTGCCTCAGCAGCTCACTGAAGCAGATATCTGCCTGTTTGCGGTGCCGTCCTATGGCGGTCGGGTTCCGGCTCCGGCGGTGGAGCAGATCAAAGCCCTTCGGGGAAACGGGGCCAAGGCGGTGCTGATTGCGGTGTTTGGCAACCGTGCCATTGACGATACCCTGTTGGAGCTGTCCGATCTGCTGACCGAGGCGGAGTTTCGCTGCGTGGCGGCAATCGAGGCGGTGGCCCAGCATTCCCTGATTCCTCAGTATGGAGCAGGCCGACCCGATTCCAGAGATGGGGCAGAGCTGAAAAACTTCGCCCGGCAAATCCGTGCAGCCATCAAAAACAGAGCGGAAGACCAGCCCCTTTCCCTGCCCGGAAATCGCCCCTACCGGGAATACCATGGAGTTCCCCTGAAGCCTGCGGCCTCCAAGGCCTGTGTCAGCTGCGGCCTCTGCGCCAAGGAATGTCCGGTGGATGCCATCCCGGCCCACAATTTCCGATTGACCGATACGGAGCGGTGCATCTCCTGTATGCATTGCGTGGCGGTCTGCCCGGAACACGCCCGGAAGGTCAGCTGGATGATGCAGGCAGCAGCGGCGCAGAAAATGAAAAAATCCTGCTCCAAGCGCAAGGCAAATCGGCTGTATCTGTAAGTCCCCCAAAAAGGAAAATCCCGGTGATCGGAAGAAGCTCCGTCACCGGGATATTTTGATAGATGGGGGTGGCTCAGGCCAGCACATTCCAAGGGGGAAGCACCACCGGCGCTTGCTCCAGCAATTCATTCTGCCGCTGGGTCAGATACCGGCGGTGGATGCTGGCGGTGAACACATAGCGGTCAAACCATGCGTCGCTCATGGTAAAATAGCCCTTGCGGCCCTTTTCCTCGCCCCAGCTGTTCTGGATCTTCCACTGGGTCGGCGTTCCGTCCCGGAGGTTGACCCCGGTGAGGAGCATGGCATGGTTCAGGGTACACTGGCGGTATTCCAGCAGCGCCCCCTTGTCCATTTCCCAGTCCAGCTGGAACAGCTCCTCGCAGTTGTACAGCGCCGGATCCCAGATGCCCTCCTCCATGGAGCCGCTGTAATCGCAGTCGCAGACAAACCAGACCGGCTCTCCGGCCTCCAGCTGGCGCAGGACGGCGGCCTTGAATTCCTCCATGGGCAGATTCAGCCGCCGGGATTGATAGGCCCCGAAGATGCTTTCCTCGCCTTGGGTGTAATAGACCTGATAGAAGGGGATGCTGGGGGAGGGGGCATTGAGGATGCTGACGATTTGTTCCAGCTCCTGCCCCAGATATTGGTCGTAGAAGCCCAGCGGGGTCAGCCGCTCCTCCAGATGATAGCGGCGCCTGCGATCCACATATTCAAAATCAAATTGCTGGGGCGGCGTTCCCAGACAGATGGATAGGATTCGATAACAGCGGTTCAGCATTTCCTTTTTCCGCTCTCGCAGCTGCGGGAGGGATTCGCCTGCGGCAGCGGCCTGACGGAGGGTAAGGGCATCCCGGCGGAGCTGGCGGTTGAGCAGGAGATTCATCGTTTCGGAATGACCGCTCTGATAGGTTTCGGGCATGGCCTCCTTGGGGCAGACCCCGTATTTTTTGCACAGGCCCACAAAATATTCCCACCAGCCGCCGTCGCCCAGAGGGGCGGTCAGGAGCATTGTGACATAGCGCTGATCCAGCGGTTCCCCGGCTGTTTCCAGAATATGCTCCAGAAAGGTGTTGGCTTTTTCCAGATGGTCATAGAAGGAAATGTAGCTCTGGGACAGCTCGAATTCCTCCAGATCCAAATCCCGGGCGATCTTCTCCCGGAGGAGATTGAGGGCCGCAAAAATCCAGCAGCGACCGCTGGAATTCTGATTTGCGGCAGGAAGGGTGGGGATGTCGATGGAAAATTTATGGTTCATGCGGGCAGCGGCAGGAGTTACATAGCAGACCTGCTCCACACTGGTTTTGGAAACGGCCCGGGCAGCGATCTGACCGATGGGGTTTTGTGCGAAATGGGAGCGGAATTCGGCCAGATCTTCGGGGCCGATGGCGGATGAAGGGTTCATGGATGACGCCTCTCTCTCTGTAAAATAGAAGGATCCGATGCAGGAATCAGTTTTCCGATGGGCCGGACAGGGGATTGGATGGGATGGAGGCCATGAATTCCGGCCATTTCTGGGCCATCTCCTCCTTGATGAGCCGCTGGATCAGGATGGGGGAAACGGCGCTCCGGGCCTGCTCCCGGCTCAGGCTGCGGCCCTGCTTTTGGGCCTCTGCCATGGTAAGCTCCACCAGAATTTCCGGGGGATCGGCGTAATATTCACGGGTTTTTTGCAGCATATAGGCATGAATTTCCTGATAGGTAACGGATTGGGACATGATGTTCCTCCTTCTTTTCTCCAAATGATTTTTTTCTCATTATAGCATAAAACTCCGGTCAGTGAAAGTCTTGCCCGAGGGAAAGAAGAAAATATCCCCACACCCTGCACGGTGCGGACAGAAAAAACCGGATGCCTCGGCACCCGGTTTCGGTTTTTAGAGGCAGTACATCCAGATCGCCAGAAAATGGAGGACGCTGCCCAACAGGATAAAGACATGAAAAACGGCGTGCATGAAGGGCTTTTTGGTGCCGTAGAGAATGGCACCGACGGTGTAGGCGGCACCGCCGCCGATGATGAGCTGCATGAACTGGGGCGGAAAAATCATGGAAAGCTCCTGCCGTGCGAACAGCAGCAGCCACGGGGACAGATAGCCCAGCATGGAAAGCACCTGATATTTCTTGAAATCAATGGCGGTGAACACGATGCCGATGGCGCAGATGAGGCAGATCCCCAGAAAAATCACCCATGTGGCCAGCGGATCCTGCTCCCGGAGCTTGGTCAGGCAAATTGGAACAAAGGTGCCAACGATCAGTAGATAGATGGTGCAGTGATCGATGACCTGTAAAATTTTCTTGTTGTCATTCTTGGGCCAGCCGTGGTAGACCGTGGAGACGGTGTACAGCAGGATCATGGAAAAGCCGTAAATGGCGCTGGTGACCAGTCCGTCCAGATCGTGGTGTACGGCGGCCTTCGCCACACAAAGGATGAGAACGGTCACACCCAAAATGATGCCCAGCATATGGGTGAGCATATTGCAAAGCTCCTCGGTCTGGGTGTAATTGGGAAGGGTGCGGGCGGCGATGGGTGTTCTGGACATGATAATTCCTCCAATCAGAACGAAAAATGGAAAAAGTTCAGTCGGTCAGCCGACCGACAAATCGGGGCAAAAAAGGGAATCCAATGGAATTCCCTAGTGCAGAAACAGGTCGATGAGGGCCTGAACCGGAATTTGCTGGACGCCGCAGATCTTCTGGATCATCAGTCCATCCATGGCAGCGAGGATCAGATGGGAAAGGGCGTCGGCCTTGGCGCTGTCCTCGGGGAAGAGCTGATCCAAAACCTCCTTCAGCATTTGCAGCCAGTCCCGGTAGAGGGTCTGAAATCGCTCCGCCAGCTTTTCGTTGGAGGTGGCGGCATCATTCAGCAGATACAGATGCAGACGGCCCCGATCCTCCTCCTTGAGGATCTTCTCGAACAGGGCGGCCAGAATGGCATTGGGCCGGGTGGCAGAATCCTTATGCTCCAGCCATGAGCGGATCTCGTCTGTGACCTGCCGCATATTCCGGGCGGCGATGTCGTAAATAATATCCTCCTTGGCGGAGTAATAATAGTAGAGCGTCCCTTTGCTGATCCCGGCGGTTTTGGCGATGTCCTTGAGACTGGTATTTTTGACGCCTTTTTCCAGAATGATCCCGGAGGCCACGGTCAGGATATGGGTTTTCATGTCCACCAAAGGGCGGTCTTGTATTTCTTCGGGCTGTTTGCTCATGCGATCACCTCTATCTATCAGTCGGCCAGCCGACCGATAACACAAGTATAACGCCCTTCCCTCCGTTTGTCAAGAGCAATTCTGAAAATCCTCCTTGACAATTCCCGGGGGATTTGATATATATAAGTTAACTGTATGACTGACGGAAGTGGAAAAACCACAGGGAGTACAGTGGTGGAGATCCCACATATGCCGACCGTCTGGGCGTACTACAAATCGTAGTGCGTCCTTTTTTTATGATGAGGACGCAGCAAGGAGGAGCTACAAATGAAAACTGATATTGAAATCGCACAGTCCTGCCAGATGGAACCGATCGTCAAGGTGGCTGAGGCCGCCGGTGTGGAGGAAAAATATCTGGAGCAGTATGGCCGCTACAAGGCCAAGGTAGACTACAACCTGCTGAGAGAAACAGACCGTCCCGAGGGTAAGCTGATTCTGGTCACCGCCATCAATCCCACCCCCGCCGGAGAGGGTAAAACCACCACCACCGTGGGTCTGGCAGACGCCATGAACCGGATGGGCAGGAAAACCATCGTGGCGCTGCGGGAGCCTTCCCTCGGCCCGGTGTTCGGCGTCAAGGGCGGTGCCGCAGGCGGCGGTTATGCGCAGGTGGTGCCGATGGAGGACATCAACCTCCACTTTACCGGAGATTTCCATGCCATTGGAGCCGCCAATAATCTGCTGGCGGCCATGCTGGACAACCATATCTATCAGGGCAATGCGCTGGGCATCGACAGCCGTCAGATCACTTGGCGGCGCTGTGTGGATATGAATGACCGTCAGCTGCGCTGTGTGGTGGACGGTCTGGGCAGCAAGGTCAACGGCATCCCCCGGGAGGACGGCTACGACATCACCGTGGCCTCCGAGGTCATGGCAGTCCTCTGCCTTGCCTCCGATATTACCGACCTCAAGGAGCGTCTGGCCCGTCTGGTGGTGGGCTATACCCGGGAGGGTCAGCCCGTGACCGCCGGGGATCTGCACGCCGAGGGCGCCATGGCGGCTCTGCTAAAGGATGCCCTCAAGCCCAATCTGGTGCAGACGCTGGAGCATACCCCTGCCTTCGTCCACGGCGGCCCCTTCGCCAATATTGCCCACGGCTGTAATTCCATGATTGCCACCAAAATGGCCCTGCGCCTCAGCGATTACACCATCACCGAGGCGGGCTTTGGCGCCGATCTGGGTGCAGAGAAGTTTTTGGACATCAAGTGCCGCATGGGCGGCCTGCACCCCGATTGCGTGGTGCTGGTGGCAACGGCCCGGGCGCTCAAATATAACGGCGGTGTTCCCAAGGCCGAAACCGGTGCGGAAAATCTGGAAGCGCTGGAAAAGGGCCTGCCCAACCTGCTCCAGCACGTGGAGAACATCACCAAGGTCTACGGCCTGCCCTGTGTGGTGGCCATCAATCGATTCCCCACGGATACCGAGGCCGAGCTGAAGCTCATCGAGGACAAGTGCCGGGAGCTGGGGGTTCATGTGGCACTGAGCGAGGTCTGGGGCAAGGGCGGCGAAGGCGGTCTGGCGCTGGCGGAGGAAGTGGTTCGGCTGTGCGATCAGCCCAACGACTTCCGTTTTGCCTATGAGCTGGACGGCACCATTGCGGAGAAAATCACCCAGATTGCCCGGAAGATCTATCATGCGGACGGCGTGACCTTTACAGCCGCCGCTCAGAAGCAGATGAAGGCGCTGGCGGAGCTGGGCTATGACAAGCTGCCCATCTGTATGGCCAAGACCCAGTATTCCTTCTCCGATGACCCGGCCAAGCTGGGCGCTCCCAAGGACTTTTCCATCACCGTTCGGAATGTGAAGGTTTCTGCCGGCGCAGGCTTTATCGTGACCCTGACCGGCGATATTATGACCATGCCCGGTCTGCCCAAGGTTCCTGCGGCAGAGCGGATCGATGTGGACGAAACCGGCAAGATCATGGGCTTGTTCTAAGCTGTGGAGAACCTGTGGAAAAGATGATGTTATCTCCGGCCCAGACCATGGAGGCCTGTGTGGATTCCGGAGTGAAAAAGGCCGCCCGGGGGGCAAGATCCGCCTTCCTGCTGGCAATCGTGGCAGGGGCGCTGATCGCTTTTGCCGCAGCGGCCACCAATACGGCGGCCCATACCGCAGAAACGGCAGGGGCGGTGCGGCTGATCTGCGGATTGCTGTTTCCCTTCGGACTGGGCATCGTCGTCCTGATGGGGACGGAGCTGTTTACCGGAAACTGTCTGATGGTGGTTCCGGCGCTGGAGGGGAAAATCTCTTGGGGCCGGATGGTGCAAAACTGGGCCGTGGTCTATCTGGGAAATTTTCTCGGCTCGCTGGCGGTGGCGGCGATCTGTGTCTACGGCGGTCAGCTGGGCCAGTCCGACGGCGGGCTGGCGGTCTTTACCATGAAGCTGGCAGCAGGGAAGTGCAGTCTGTCCTTTCCCAACGGCCTGCTTCTGGGCATAGGCTGTAATATTCTGGTCTGTCTGGGCGTCCTCTGTGCCATGACGGCCAAGGACACCACCGGGAAAATTTTGGGTGCCTTTCTCCCGGTCTGCCTGTTTGTCCTCTGCGGCTTTGAGCATAGCGTGGCAAATATGTTCTACATTCCCGCCGGTCTGCTGGCCAAGGCAATCCCGGCCTATGCAGAGCTGGCGGTGCAGGCCGGATTGGATCTGAGCCGGCTCACATGGGGGAATTTTCTCCTTGCCAACCTGCTCCCTGTGACACTGGGGAATATTCTGGGTGGCGCTGGGATCGGGCTTCTGCTTCGGAAGGGCCACAAAGTATCAAATTAAATCGGAAATACATTCCGGGAAGGGAGGTCTGGCGCAGCCGTCAGACCTCCTCTGCCTGTTTACGGGACAAATGGAATTTGGAGGCGGTTATGAAAAAATTCTGGAAATCTTTGGGGAAGGGCCTGTTTTATGCCGTCATCCCTCTGCTGGCTCAGGTGTTGGCTGGTTTTTTGCTGGTGCTTGCGGCAGCCTGTATGGTGCTGGCGGCCCGACCGGAGCTGATCGTCAAGGGCGGCGGGGCGCTCCGTGGGGAGGTTTCTGCGGCCATGGTCGAGCTGCTTGCGCCCGGCGCAAACGGGATGCTTTGGGCCATTCTGACAGCAAATTTGGGAGCGGTGCTGCTGGTGTGGTTCTTCTTCCATCTGGGAAAAAAGCGGTTTTTCCGGGAAATCCGACTGGTTCCTACCTCCCGGCATAATCTGATCGGGGCCTTGCTCTACGGCCTGAGCCTGAGCGTCGTGGTGGGGAGCCTGACGGAGCTGATTCCCTTCCCGGAGGAACTGATGGATTCCTTCACACAGAGCCACGGAGAACTGGTGGGCCATCCGGGGCTGCTGCCGCTTCTGACGGTGGGCTTCGTGGCCCCGCTGACCGAGGAAATCTTCTTCCGGGGTCTGGTCTATACCCGGCTGAGGCAGGGTATGGCGGTGCTGCCGGCCATGGTGCTTTCCGCCCTGCTGTTCGGCCTCGCCCACGGAGAACCGATCTGGATCCTGATTGCTTTTCTGTCCGGTCTGGGGCTGGTGTGGATTTTTGAGTGTACCGGTTCGCTTTGGTGCGCCATTTTGGCCCATGGGGTGAACAATGTCATTGCCCAGACCCTGACCATGGAACTGTCCTTCCCGGCAGAGCTGGCTCTGACCCTCTGCTGCGGGGGACTGATGGTTTTGGTGATACGGGACTTGAAGCAGGAAAATGCCGGAAGCCCGGTTAAACGGCCCGTGGCGGGAAGAGAAGATTAGACTGGACAAACCAGACCATCTTGTACTATAATAAACAGGTTATCAAAAAATAGATCCATGTGGAGGCGTATACAGGATGAAACTGGTCAAAAATTGGATCCTGCCTCCGGGCGCAGACCCGGAAGATCCGAAAATACGGTCCAATGTGGGAAAACGCAGCGGGATTCTGGGGATTTTGGCAAATCTTCTGCTGTTTGCCGCAAAGTTTACCATCGGCACCATCTCCGGGGCGGTTTCCATTACGGCGGATGCCATGAATAACCTTTCTGATGCATCCTCGGCGGTGGTGACCCTGTTGGGCTTCCGGCTGGCGGAAATTCCCCCGGATGAAAAGCATCCCTTCGGTCATGCCAGATTTGAATATCTCTCCGCTCTGGCGGTTTCTGCCATGATCGTGGTCATCGGCGTGGAGCTGGTACAGACCTCCTTTCAGAAGATCCTCCACCCGGAGGCGGTGCTGTTCTCCCCGGTGGCGGCGCTGGTTCTGATTCTCAGTATTCTGGTGAAGCTGCTGCTGGCCGGAACCAATCTGTCCTTGGGGAAGGCCATCGATTCGGCAACCCTGACTGCCTCCGGCATCGACAGCCGCAATGACTGCATCGCCACCGCTGCGGTGCTGGCCTGCGCCATCGTCTCTGCCGTGACCCATTGGCAGCTGGATGGCTATGTGGGTCTGGCTGTGGCACTGTTCATCCTCTGGTCCGGGGCAGAGCTGGCCAAGGACACCATTTCTCCGCTGCTGGGTGAACGGGCCGACCCGGAGGTGCAGCGGAGCATCGTCCATGAGCTGAAAAAGGAGCCGAAAATTCTGGGCTTTCACGATATGATGATCCACGATTACGGCCCCGGTCAGCGCTTTGCCAGCGTCCATGCGGAGATGGATATGCGGGAAGATCCGCTGGAATGTCACAGCATCATCGATGATGTGGAGCGCCGGGTGCTGGAAAATCATAAGATCCATCTGGTCATTCACTACGACCCCGTGGTGACGGATGATCTGGAGCTGAACAAAATGCGTGCGCAGGTGGCTCAGGTGCTGGAATCCATCCATCCCCAGCTGAATTTCCACGATTTCCGTATGGTGCGAGGGGACAGTCATGTGAATCTGATTTTCGACATGACCCTGCCCGGAGAGCTGGTCGGTCAGGAGGACAGCATCAAGCGGATGCTGGATACTGCCATCAATCTCAATGCGGATACCACCTACTATACCGTCATTACTTTTGATTCTATGGCTTTTAACAGCGATGAGATCTGGAATAAGTCCTAAAAAGGCCGCCTGTGCGATTGCACAGGCGGTTTTCTGATCGAACCTATGGGATCCGCTGAAGAAGCCGCAGCACATCGGGGGCTTACAGCTGCTCCAGCAGGAAATGGGCCATGCAGTCCATGGCGTAGGAGGCTTTTCGCAGGGGGAACATCTGGAATACGTGCCACATATCCTCCCAGACCTCCAGCCGACAGGATACCCCGGCCTCCTTCATCTTCTGACAGAGCCGCTGGGAATCGGAGAGCAGGATCTCATGGGTCCCCACTTGGATCAGCGTGGGAGGGAAGTCCTCAAAGCTGGCAAACAGGGGGGAGAGCTGGGGAGAGGCCGGATCCATCTCTGCGGCGTAGGCCATGCTGACGGCATGGAGGTAGTCCGGCGTCAGCATGGGATCCAACTCACAGCGCTGGGTGCAGGACGCCCCGGAGCAGGTCAGATCCGTCCACGGGGACATGAGCAGCATGGCCCCGGGCAGCATCCGCCCGGTTTCCCGCAGCCGCAGGCACAGTGCCAGCGCCAGATTCCCTCCGGCGGAATCGCCGGCCAGCACGATGTCTCTGGCCCCGTAGCCCAGCAGCATCAGATGATCCCAGACCGTTACCGCATCCTCCAGCGCCGCCGGATAGGGAAATTCCGGGGCCAGCCGATATTCAAAGGCCAGCACATCATACCCGGTGCGCTGGGTCAGCTTGGAGGCCAGCACCTTGGAATAGCCCAGATTGCCGCTGGTATAGCCGCCGCCATGGCAGTATAAAATGGCTCGCTTTTTCTGATGGGGACGATCCAGCCTCATCCATGCGGCAGGGATCTTCTGGATCTCGAACAGATCCCAGCGCATTCCGGCCATGGGGGCCGTGAGATTTCCCAGAATTTCCTGATTTCGGCGCTGCTTTTTCAGGTCATCGGCGGAAATGGTCTCGGGCATATTGGCGCTGTGGAAGGCTTTCAGAACCCGCATGATCGGGTCAAGCTTGGGCTGCGGGCGGATGGCCCGATGGAATTCTTTGTTGCTCATATCGATGCCTTTCTCTGATCGGTGGGGATGGTCGGGATAGGACTATTATATACGCAGGGGCCGCCGATGACAAGGATATTTTCAAAATACAGTTGCGAAAGAGATCCGGCAATGGTAAACTATAAGACGATATGAGGGGGCGATTTGGCTTGAAGAAGAAAACACCATGGTACCCCATGGACAATGCCAGCGTGATGTACACCTCCATGCAGAAGGAACAGTTTTCTGCGGTGTACCGATTTTCTGCCGTGATGACGGAGCCGGTGGACCCGGAGGCCTTACAGCGGGCCATCGATCGAACCATGCCCCGGTTTCCGGGCTTTCGGAGTAAAATCAAGATCGGGATGTTCTGGCACTATTTTGAGCCGAATCGGGCGCCCGGCCCCTTTCTGCGGCCTGATGTGGCAGAGCCTTGCCGCCCGGTGCGTTTCCGGGAGGATGACAACTGGCTGGTTCGGTTTTTCTACTATGACCGACGGATCTCCGTGGAGGTGTTCCATGCCATTTCCGACGGCTCCGGAACCCTGACCTTTTTCAAGACCCTGCTGGCCCAGTACCTCCGGGAAAAGGGGATCCCTGTCCCGGAGGAGGAGGGGATCCGAAATCTGGATGAAAAATCCAACTGGGACGAATGGGAGGATGCCTATTCGAGATATGCCTCCAAAATTTGCAGGCCCCAGCCGCTGGTGCGTCATGTCTACCAGAATCGGGGAACGCCGGAGCCTTTTTACACCTTCAATGTGACCATGGGCTTTCTGCCGGTGGATCAGGTCAAGGCCAAAGCGAAGTCCTACGGTATCTCCGTCACGGAATATCTTTCGGCGGTGCTGATGTATGTCCTGATGGAAAAGCAGAAGCGGGAGCATCCGGTGAGGGAAAAAAAGGTCGCTCTGTCCATCCCGGTGAATCTGCGGGGCTTTTTCCCCACGGAGACGCTCCGCAATTTCATCCTCACCGTACAGCCGTGGATCGACCCCAGTCTGGGGGAATACAGCTTTCAGGAGGTGGCCCAGCGCATCCGATCTTATATGCGCCTGCACTGCACCACGCAGGAGATGCAGGCGGCGTTCAGCCGCCATGTAAGGCTCCAGAACAATCCGTTCCTCAAGGCGATCCCGACGATCCTAAAGGATCCGATCATGTCCCTGAGCTACCAGCTCCGGGGGACTGACCCCTATTCCGCCATTTTATCCAATCCCGGGCCTTTTCGGGTGCCGAAGGAAATGGAGCCGCATATCTCCCATATGGAGGTCATTCTGGGGCAGGCCACCATTCCACGGGCGCATATGGCCTCCATCAGCTATGGGAATCTCATGGAGATCACCTTTTCCGGCACCATGAAGGAAAGCGAGCTGGAACGGGATTTTTTCCGATTCCTCATCCGGGACGGCATCCCGGTACGCATCGAAAGCAACCGGGACAGACCGGAATCCAGCAAGGAGGGAATTTAAATGTCATATTGCGTCAACTGCGGCGTGGAGCTGGGGAAGGGCAGTCGGAAATGCCCCCTCTGCGGAACGCCGGTTCTCGATCCAAATTCGTCCGATCAGGAGCTGCAACCCCCGTTTTTCTCTCAGAAGCAGGAAAAAATGGCTCCAGTATCCAAAAAAGAGCTGGCGCTGCTGCTGACGGCGATGTTCGCCTCGGTGGCTGTTTGCTGCGGCCTGCTGAATCTTTTGCTGCTGCCTCAGGCCCGGTGGTCGTTTTATGCCGTGGGTGCTGTGGGGATGCTTTGGATCTGGTTTGTTCTGCCGCTGCTTTGGCGCAGCATCCCCTTCCTGCTTCGGGTGTTTTTTGATATGTGCGCCGTGAGCCTGTATGTCCTGCTCATCGCCTTGGCCTCCGACGGCCTGACATGGTATCTGGGGCTGGCTCTGCCCATTCTGTTCTGGGCCGCCGCCGTGGGTCTGCTGCTGTGCTTCCTGCTCAAGCAGCAAAAGCACTCCATTCTCAGCTCGTCGATTTTTGTCCTGCTGGGCTTGGGACTGTTCGGAATGGCGGTGGAATTCTGCATCGATCGGTTCCTGCATGGTCTGTGGCAGCCGGGATGGTCTCTGATCGTGCTGGCGGTCTGCGTAGGTCTGAGCGTCCCGCTGGTGGTGATCCGCTGGGTTCCCTCCCTGCGGGAGGAGGCCCGGAGAAGATTCCATCTGTAAGCCGGGAGTCAACAGAAATTTTAAAGAATTGTTAATTTTGGCGAAGAAACTGGAAATCTTCGGAAGGATTTGCTATGCTTGACCCAGTTTGATTTTTATTTTTAAGGGAGAAGGTGTCCGGGAGTGAAAAAACCGCAATACATTCCATATGTCCGCACGGGCGTCACGGCATTTTTGGTTCTTCTTGCATCGCTGGTGCTGTTTTTTGTGCTGTATCATCTGTCGGATGTGGCGGTCATGATGCGCCTGATTGGGCATATCCTGCGGCCCATTTCCATGGGGATGATCCTTGCGTTTCTGCTTCTGCCGATCCACAGAGGGATTTTGAAGTACCTCTGCGACGGACTGAGCGAGAAACATAGAAATTCCAAACGGGTCATGGGGACGCTGAAGGGCGTTTCTATTTTGCTCAGTCTGCTGTTTGCCGCAGTGATCGTCTATGTGTTTCTCGATATGGTGTTCCCGCAGGTCTATCACAGTCTGGTGGGGCTGATCCAATCGATCCCGGATGGTCTGTCCCGGGCGGAGCAGTGGATCCTGAATTTTCTGGAGGATAATCCGGATATTCAGGCGGCTTTTCTCTCGTTTTACAATGCAACGGCGGTATCCTTTGAGAATTGGCTGAATCAGGAGATCATCCCCAACCTCAATTCCCTGACGGCCACCCTTCAGTGGATCAAGGATTCCCTCCTGCCCAATATCGGAGGCATGATCTCCAATGTGTCCTCCGTGGTCGTCAATGTGCTGATCTGGCTCAAGGATGCGCTGATCGCCGTGATCGTTTCGGTCTATCTGCTGGCGGATAAGGATACCTTTGCGGCCCATGCAAAGAAGATCGTTTACAGCATTTTTCCCACCCGGATCGGAGATGTTCTGGTGGCAGAGACCAGAAATGCCTATCAGATCATGAGCGGATTCATCAACGGCAAGCTGCTGGATTCCCTGATTATCGGCATTTTGTCTCTGATTTGCTGTAATGTCCTGAAATTCCCCTATCCGGCCCTGATCGCCCTGATTATCGGCGTGACCAATATCATTCCGTTTTTCGGGCCGTTCATCGGCGCCATCCCTTCTGCCATCCTGATCCTGCTGGTGGAGCCGAGAAAATTCCTGCCCTTCTGCCTGTTTGTATTCGTACTCCAGCAGTTTGACGGAAATATCCTCGGCCCGAAGATCTTGGGAGAATCCACGGGACTGTCCTCCTTCTGGGTGCTGTTTTCCATCCTGCTGTTTGGCGGTCTGTTCGGCTTTGCGGGGATGGTTCTGGGGGTTCCGTTCTTTGCCATTCTGTACAGCATCCTGCGGCGGCTGGTGAACCAAAAGCTGGTCAAGCGGCGGCTTCCGGTCTGTACCGAGGCGTATATGGGCTATACCGAGCAGCTGGCAGATCAGAATGGATCCGATGAGGCCTGAAATCGGGGCGGTGCAGATGCATCGCCCCCTTTGCGTGTGGGACGGGTCGCTCCCTGCGTAGAAAAATCCGAAAACGGCCCTTGATCGGCCAAACCCAATGGGGGAGAAAAGCTATGAAACATGAATTGCTCCATGAGATCCTGACCCGGAATCAGATCCATTCCTATGGGATCTGCGATTTCGGCGGCATTACAAAATTCCTGCCCTGCCGCAATCGGGAGCGGATCCCACCGCAGGCGAGATCTGTCATCGTCTGTGCCTTCCCCTATTATACCGGGGAGCATCCCGGGGCCAATGTCTGCAAATATGCCATGGTTCCGGACTACCATGTGGTGGTGCGGACGATCCTGAACCGTGCCTGTGCGGAGTTGGAACAGACCTTCGGGGCCTCCTTTGTGGCCTTTTCCGATGTATCAGCCCTGCCGGAAAAGGAATGTGCGCTGTCAGCCGGACTGGGCTTTCCCGGGGTCAACGGTCTGGTCATCCATCCCCAATACGGTACTTTTTTTGTGATCGGAGAAATCGTGACGGATGTGGAATTCCCCTTCGATCAGCCTCTGGCCCAGAAGATCTGTATGCAGTGCGGACGGTGCATTGCCAGCTGTCCGGCGCAGGCTATTTCCATGGAGGGAATTGCCTATGACCGCTGTTTGTCCGAGGTGACCCAAAGGAAGGGGGAACTGAGTCCACAGGAGCAGGAGCTGGTGCGGAAAAACGGCCTCATGTGGGGCTGCGATGGCTGTCAGAACTGCTGTCCCTATAATCAGGGACTTCCACTGACCGATCTGGTGGAATTTTCCTCGGATGTACAGCCCATCGTCACCCCGGAGAATCTGAACCGATTGTGCAAGACCCGGGCCTTCGGTTATAAGGGAAAAGCCCTTTTGAAGCGGAATCTGGAGCTGATCGGCTGGGATGAGAAGGCCGGAGCGGACGAGAAGAAGCCCTGATGGAAGGCACCCTCTTTGGGGGAATCCCGGCCTCACGGCCCCTATGCACAAAAATAACGATTTGTCAAGTACCAGTTTTACCATTCATCCTGCCATATTCCGTACTGGTCAGGGCTGAAATCTATGATAGAATAAGAGGCGTAGGAGAGATACCGTGATCCCGATTCTCCCACGGAGCCATTTGAGATCAGCAGGGCCGGGGATGGAACGGGGATCGCATCACGGCAGGGACCACGCCGCAGATGGGCCGGTATCTTGCATCCTGAAAGGGCTTTGATGCCCGGGGACAATGAAAGAAAAACCGTGGGCGGCCGGAGAAATTCTTCTGGCCGCCTGCTGTTTTTCGGGAAAAATGCTTGACAGAAAACAGGAAGTATGCTAGTATAAACAATACTGCATATATTGATGCAAAAATATCCGCCGAGATGCGGATATTTTGCGTTTTTATGCATTTTTCAACCATTCAGATTCGATAGAAAAAGCAGGGAGGATACCGCATGAACGAGACAAAACGATTGGGAGAGGCGCCCATTCCAAAGCTTCTGATGGAATTTGCCATGCCCTGTGTCATCAGCCTGATGATCGGTGCGTTCTATAACATTGTGGATCAGATCTTTATCGGCAACAGCCGGCTGGGCTATCTGGGCAATGCGGCTACCGGGATCTCATTCCCCATCATCTGTGTTGCCAATGCATTTGCTTGGTGTGTCGGCGACGGTGCGGCGGCTTATCTCAGCATCTGTGCCGGACGGCAGGACAGCGAAAGCGCACACAAATGCGTGGGTACCAGTATTTCCTTTACCATAATCATCAGTATTCTGCTCAGTGTGGTCTGCCTGCTGTTTTGCAGACCCCTGATGAAGCTGTTCGGTGCTTCTGAGGCAACACTGGGGCTGGCCTGCGATTATTTTGAGATCATAGCGCTGTTTTTCCTGCCCTACCTCATGTTTAATGTGCTCAACGGTATGATCCGGGCGGACGGCAGCCCCTCCTATGCCATGGTTTGCAGTCTTTCGGGTGCGATCCTCAATATCATTCTGGATCCGATCTGCATCTTCTGGCTGGATTGGGGGATTCAGGGTGCGGCCATTGCCACGGTGGTGGGACAGATGGTGTCCTTTGTGCTGTGCCTGCTCTATTTCCGCAGACCCAAGACCTTTGCTCTGACCAGAGAAAGCTTCCGTTTACAGCCGCAGATGCTGCGGAATCTGGCCGTCATGGGCGGCTCGACCTTCATCATCCAGATCTCTTTGGTGATTATGACCCTGCTGTGCAATGTGATGCTGGCAAAATTCGGCGCTCTGTCCGTATACGGCAGTGACATCCCCATTTCCGTGTTCAGCATCCAGACCAAGGTCTATACCATCGTCAATAATGTTGCAGTGGGCATTGCTTTGGGCGGTCAGCCGATTCTCGGCTACAACTACGGTGCAAAGAAGTTAGATCGGGTGCGGCAAGCCTATCGGGCCATTCTGATCTCATCCCTGACGGTGGGTGTGGCGGCAACCCTGATTTTCCTGTTCTGCCCCCAGCCCATCATTGGGATTTTCGGAAAGCAGAACCCCCTTTATATGGAATTTGCGGTGTTGAGCTTCCGGATTTTCCTGAGCCTCAGCTTCGTGACCTGCTTCATCAAGATCTCCTCGATCTTCTTCCAGTCCATCGGAAAGGCTTTTTATGCCATGCTGGCCTCGGTCATCCGGGATACGGTGTGCTTTGTGGGCTTTACCCTGCTCCTCTGCAATCTGCTGGAGCAGAAGCAGGCCGGGGGCGGGATTTACGGCATCCTGTTTGCGGCACCTCTGTCCGATCTGGTGGCAGGCGGGGTCATTCTGGTGCTGTCCCTGCGCTTTTTCAAAACGCTGGGCCGGACGGAGCCTGCGGCTGCGGACGGCTATGCCTCCATTCTGCCTACCCATCCGGGAACGGTGGTCACGGTGTCCCGGGAGCATGGAACCTGCGGCAAGCAGATCGCCCAGCTGGTGGCCAAGAAGCTGGAGATCCCCTTCTATTGCAAGGAGCTGACCGAGCTGGTGGCAAAGGAGACTGGGCTGGCCGCAGAGGTGATTTCTCAGGATTACGAAGAAGCCTCCGAGGTGCTGCATCAGGTCTATCTGGGAACACAGGTGGCCCAGCAGAGCATTATTGCGCAGGAAAAGGTACTGCGGAAAATTGCCGAGCAGGGTGCCTGCGTGATCGTGGGCCGTGCAGCCAATCATGTGCTGCGCAGTCACCCCGATGTGGTTCGGGTGTTCCTCTATGGGCCGGATTCCCTGCGGATCCAGAATATCCGAAAGATGTACGGAGATACGGAGGAGATCGCACGGCAGCATATGATCCGCTCCGATGAAGCCCGATCCAACTATTACCGCAATACCGCCGGCAGCGATTGGCGAAACCTCAAAAATTATGATCTCTGTTTGGATGTCAGCATCGGAAAAGAGGCGGCAGCCGAGCTGATCGTGGAATATGTCCGCACCCATAGGGCGGAAAAGCCATAGGATATTCAGAGCCGTTCTTTGATGCAAATATGCTGGACTTTTTTCCACATCCTATGTATAATAGAAAGCGGAAAGACGGTTTCGTGGATACCTCAGAAGGAGCGTGCTTGATATGTTGGAGCTGATGCTGCTTGTGGCGGCCCTTTGGCTGGCGGGAAAATTTCTAAAATTGGCCGTTCGGGTCAGCTGGAGTCTGGCCAAGGTAGTGGCTTCGATCTTGTTCGGCATCGCCATTCCAGCCCTCCTGTTCGGCCTTTTGGCGGCGGGCGGGATCGTGATCGTTGCTGCCGTTTTGATGATCGGTGTCGCAATTTCGATTTTAAAATTCTGTTTATGAAGATAAAAAATCCTCCGGGGACAGCTGAGGCTGTGGATACCGGGGGATTTTTCCATTTTCTCCTCCCTGGAGAATTCCGGGAAATATTCGGATCTTTTGAGATATATTCCGAAAATCATCCCCAGAACCACGAAAATGTCTGTTTTTAAATTTGTGGAAAAATGAAATGTTTTTGTCGAAATGAATTCCGCTTCTCGGCCCTCCAACCATGGAAAAGACTGGGAAGCGGCACGGTGCAGAAAGCAGATGATTTGCATGAATGAAACAAACAGCGGACAGGGGCAGATACAGAAAAATGCTTCGCTGAACGCAAAGCCCGACTGCAAAACCGGCCTGACCCATGCACAGGTTCAGGAGCGGGAGCAGCAGGGCCTGACCAATGTGGTCACAGATCCCACCAACCGAACCACCGGGGACATCATCCGGGGAAATATCCTCACCTATTTCAACCTGATCTTTCTGGTGATCGCAGCGATCCTGCTGTATGAAGGCTCCTACAACAACCTGACCTTTCTGGTGGTAGTGATCCTCAACACCGTCATCGGCATCATTCAGGAGCTGCGCTCCAAGCGGACGCTGGATCGTCTGACGCTGGTTTCCGCACCGGAGGTTTCGGTGGTTCGGGAGGGGCGTGTGGAGCGGGTTCCCGGTGATCGGCTGGTGCTGGATGACATCGTGCTGTTTCAGGCCGGCAATCAAATCTGTGCCGACGGCGTGATCTGCGCCGGGGAGCTGACGGTCAATGAATCGCTGGTCACCGGAGAATCCGATGAAATTCGGAAAAAACCGGGGGATCCGCTGCTCTCCGGCAGCTTTGTGATCTCGGGAAAGGCCCGGGCCAGATTGACACAGGTAGGGGACAGCTCCTTTGTGGCACAGCTCTCCAAGGATGCAAAGCAGATCCGAAAGAGGCAGCAGCCCGGAATGATGAAGTCTCTGACCCGGCTCATTCAGATCATCGGCATCATCATCATCCCCTTCGGCCTTCTGATGTTCTGGAATCAGCATATGGTTCTGGGATTGCCGGAAAAAATCAGCGTGGAAAATACCGCTGCGGCGGTGATTGGCATGATCCCCGAGGGATTGTATCTGCTGACCAGCGTGGCCTTGGCGGCCAGCACCGTTCGGCTGGCTCGGAAAAAAACGCTGGTACACGATATGAAATGCATCGAAACTCTGGCTCGGGTGGATGTGCTGTGCGTGGACAAGACCGGGACGATTACCGAACCGCAGATGCAGGTGGAACAGATCCTTCCCATCGCAGATGAGACGGAACAGACCGTTCGCACATGGCTGGGGGCATTTGCAGCCAGCATGAGTGCGGATAACGAGACTATGAAGGCTCTGCAAGGCTTTTTCGGCAGGGATCTGCCCAAAAAGCGGGCCAAAACCATCAAGAGCTTCTCCTCCTCAATCAAATACAGTGCGGCAGATTTCGGTTCGGAGGGAGCCTATCTTCTGGGCGCTCCGGAGATCCTTCTGCCGGAAAATACCGAGGCCCTCCGAAGGCAGATCGGCGCCTATTCCGCCAAGGGGGCCAGAGTCCTGCTCTTTGCCTCCTATGATTATACACACGGCTCCGAGGATGACATTTTCCAGCAGGGACGGCTGGGCGATGTGGTGATCCCGCTGGCATTGGTGGTGCTTTCCAATGCGGTTCGGCCTCAGGCCCGGGAAACCTTCGCCTATTTTGGAGCGCAGGGCGTGCAGATCAAGGTGATCTCCGGGGACAATCCCCTGACTGCCTCCATTGCGGCTCAGGAGGCCGGGATCCCTGATGCCGGGAACTACATCGACGCCACAACGCTGGGCGACGATGGGGAAGTGGCCCAAGCAGCTCTGCAATATACGGTCTTTGGCCGGGTGACGCCCAACCAGAAACGGGTGATCGTCCATGCCCTCCAAAAAGCCAAGCATACCGTGGCCATGACCGGAGACGGGGTCAACGATGTGCTGGCCCTCAAGGATGCAGATTGCGGCATTGCCATGGCCTCCGGCGCAGAGGCCGCCGCCAATGTGGCGGATCTGGTTTTGCTCAATTCGGATTTCTCCAATATGCCCCATGTGGTGGCAGAGGGGCGGAGGGTCATCAACAACATCGAGCGTTCCGCCTCCCTGTTTTTGGTGAAGAATATTTTTTCCTTCGTGTTGACCCTCATCAGCCTCCTGACCGTGACCATGTATCCCCTCAAGCCCGTGCAGATCTCTCTGGTATCGGCCATGATGATCGGCGTCCCCTCCTTCTTTCTGGCTCTGGAACCGAACCACGATCTCATCAAGGGGAAATTTTTACGCAATGTGCTGTTCCGGGCCTGTCCGGCGTCGCTGACGGCGGTCATACTGGTGGGATGGACGATGCTGTTTGTGGATGCGTTCCAGATCGGACACGAATTTGCCTCGACCATGTGCTTCTTCCTCTTCGCATTTTCCGCCTACCTGATGCTCTATCGGGTCTGTAAGCCCATGAACCTGTGGCACGGGAGCCTGTTTGCGCTGATGGGCATCGGCTTTGTGGGAACGGCGATCCTGCTGCCGGAATGGTTCCAGATCGCACCGCTGGATTATAAGGCTGTTCTGCTGCTCTCGCCGCTGTTTTTGCTGACTCTGCCCATTGACTATTTCCTCCACCACCTCTTTGAACGCATGGAGCGGCTGCGGCAGAAGCTGGTATCCCGGTGGATGGAAAGAAAGCACGGCTAGACAGCGGCTCCGCAGGAACGGAAAAAAGACTTGCATCCAATCGCAGAGCCATGTATAATAGGAGATCGGATCGCAATGCGCAGAATTTGAAAAGTGGCGCAGAATATATGAAAAAAAGAGGATCATCGGATGAAACGAAAGAATTTGAAATGGAATTTATTTTTATATGACTGCGTGGCTTTCCTCCTGACCATTGCGTTTATCTGGACTGTTTCTGCCGATATACGCAGCCTGATGCGTGCAGGGCTTCAGTATCAGCTGGCGGTTTATGGGGTCTGCCTGATCCTGACTCGGGAAATCGGGAAAATTTATAAGCAGATCTGGCGCTATGGTGGGATCCAGTGTTATCTGCGTCTCATCCTCACGGATGCCTGCGCCTTTCTGCTGGCGTTCTCGCTCTGCACCCTGCTGCCGCTGGAAAGACTTTCCTTTACCGGTCTGCTGCTGTTTGCGGCGCTGGATCTGCTGGTCGTGCTGACCATGCGTATGGTTTACAGATACCTGTATAAATGTTGTAGACAGCAGAATCAGATCGGAAGAATCAGTCAGAAGCTCCTTCGGTTCTTTTCCGGTCGGGAGGTTTCCCTCGGAGTGAATGAAGAACAGAAGATCAAAATTGCCATCATCGGTGCCGGTCGGCTGGGTGTGACACTGGCTGAGGAGCTGCTTTCCAATCCCGCCTGTCCTTATATGCCCCGGTGCTTTGTGGACATCAAGGAGGAGAAAATCGGTCGTTCCATCCACGGCCTGCCCGTGCTTTTGGAGGGGGAGTCCTCCTTTGACGAGCTTCGGCTCCACGAGGTTCAGGAGATCGTCTTTGCCGTCCCCAATCAGAGCGATCTGGATCGCCGGGAGCTGTATAATCGGTATCTCAATGCCGGGTTCAAGGTCAAGATCTATGACTATCCTGTGACGCAGGCGGTGGGCGGAAAGCGCCATCTGCGTGAATTCGACATCGAGGAGCTGCTGTTCCGCCAGCAGATCAGCTTTGCAGACGAGAAAACCAGAGCCTATTACCGGGACAAGGTGGTTCTCATCACCGGCGGCGGTGGCTCCATCGGCTCGGAGCTTTGCCGCCAGCTGGCAAAAATGGAGCCGAAGCAGATCATCATTCTGGATATTTATGAAAACGGCGCCTACGATGTACAGCAGGAGCTGAAAATCGCCTACGGTGAGAAGCTGGATATTCGGATCGAAATTGTCTCGATTACCAATCCCAGAGGCATGGCTCGGGTCTTTGAGGCCTATCACCCTCAAATCGTCATCAATGCCGCCGCCCACAAGCATGTGCCGCTGATGGAGCATAACTGTGTAGAAGCTGTGGAAAACAATGTGTTCGGTGCAAAGCTGCTGGTGGATCTCTGCGAGGAATACCATGCGGAGCGGTTCATGATGGTTTCCACGGATAAGGCGGTGAATCCCACCAATGTGATGGGCGCAACCAAGCGGATGTGCGAAATGATCGTCCAGAGCGCCAGTACCTACGGAACGGTCAAGTACAGCGCCACCCGGTTCGGAAATGTGCTTGGCTCTGCCGGTTCTGTGATCCCTCTGTTCAGGCGGCAGATCGCCTCCGGCGGCCCGGTGACCATCACAGACAAGCGGATCATCCGCTATTTCATGACCATCCCCGAGGCGTCTCAGCTGGTACTGCAATCCGGCGCTATGGCGGAAAACGGGGAGCTGTTTGTGCTGGATATGGGCCAGCCGGTGCGGATCATGGATCTGGCTAAAAATATGATCCGGCTTTCCGGCGTGCCGAATATCGACATCGTGGAAACCGGCCTGCGGCCCGGTGAAAAGCTCTACGAGGAGCTGCTGGTCAAAACAGAGGAGCTGGAGAAAACAGCCAACAGCCTGATTTTTGTGGAACGGGATACACCGCTCTCCAAGAAAGCTGTGGATCAGAAACTGGAGCTGCTGAAGAAGGCCTGCCAGACGGATGACGATGGGGCAGTCCGGGCGGCGCTCAAGCAGGCAGTCCCCACCTATCACGACCCGGAGGAGGTCAATGCCCACGCCTCCCAGTCCCGGGAGATGCAGAGCCAGCGGGAGCCGGTACAGGTGTAGTCGGTTTCCCTGCGCATTTTCTGGAATCAGCCGATTTTTCGGAGCAAGAGATCAAAGCCTGCCGCTTGTGCGGCGGGCTTTTTGCTTCCAGCTTCGGCTCAAGCAGCGCTCTGCGCTGTCCCCCATTTCCCGGTCAGAGCTTCGTGAATACAGACACCGTGGTTGAATTGTCCATTGAAAAATGGGAATCCTTGCGCTAAGGTAGAAGAAAACGGAATGGGAGGACAAGGCGCATGAAACTTGGAATTGTGGATGTGGGCGGAGGCTACCGGGGAATCTATGCCGCAGGGGTGCTGGATTACTGCATGGAACATCAGATTTCCTTTGATTTGGGGATCGGTGTCTCCGCAGGCAGCTGTAATCTGCTTTCTTTTGCGGCAAGACAGCCCGGACGGAATCGGAAATTCTATTCGGAGTTTGGTCTGCGGAGGGAATATGCCGGAATTGGAAATTTTATCACGAAAAAATCCTTTGTAGACCTCAATTATGTGGAGGCGCTCTCCTGCGCTGAGGGGGAATATCCGCTGGATTACCCGGCCATTGCCCAAAGCCCCATGGAGCTGTATATCGTGGCCACTGAGGCCCGGACGGGAAATGCAAGGTATTTCGGTAAAAACCAGATCCGTCAGGATCACTACGAGGTGATGAAGGCCTCCTGCGCCCTGCCTGTGGTGTGCCACCCGTATACGGTGGACGGGATTCCCTATTTTGATGGGGCGCTCAGTGATCCAGTCCCGGTGGAGAAGGCTTTTGAGCTGGGCTGTGACCGGGTGGTTCTGCTGCTGACCAGACCGGAGTCGGAGGCATTGACCCCGGAACGGGACGATCGGCTGGCCCATCTTCTGCGGCTGCACTATCCCGAGGCAGCGGAGCATCTCCGTCTTCATGCCCAGCGCTATCAGGAGGGGATCGTTCTGGCTCAGGCATACAGGAGGGAGGGAAAGCTCCTGATCGTTTCTCCGGATGACACCTGCGGTGTTCGGACACTCAGCCGGGATGCCGATGCACTGGATCGGCTCTATCAGAAAGGATATGCGGACGGGGAACAGATTCAAAGCTTTCTCCGCAGATAAGAAACCGCCCTGCCGTTCGAGGCAGGGCGGTTTTTGCAATCATTTAGGCGGCGCAGATCAGGCAGTGTAAATGTCCATATCCAGCTTTCCCTCGCTCTTTGCAACCGTGATTGCGGCGACGGAGTCACCGACACAGTTGAGGGAGGTGACAAGCATTTCAATGGGACGATTGATGGCGAGGATCAGCGCATAGGCAATCAGAGCGGATTCGCTGGTGAATCCCACGCCGGAGAGAATGGTGAACAGGATCACAGCGCCGGAGCCGGGAGCTGCGGGGGTTCCCACACTGGCAATCAGAGCAAGGATCATAATCATGACCAACTGGAATACGGAGACTTCGTAGCCGCCGCAGCCTGCGATGAACAGGGTTGCGACCACCTGCATGATGGCGGTGCCGTCCATGTTGATGGTCATGCCCAGAGGCAGAACGAAGGAACCAACCTGACGGTCTACACCCAGCTCCCGGGTGTTGGTTTCCAGATTGAGGGGCAGGGTAGCGGCACTGGAGGAGGTGGAGAAACCAAAGACCACAACCTTGGAAATCTTACGGATGAAGGTGTAGGCATTGAGTTTGGGAATGGTGGCGATCATCAGCGGATAGCCGACAAACAGATAGATGAGCAGCAGGGCCACGGTCAGCACCACATAGGCCAGTGCAGGCTTGAGATAGCTGACGCCATAGGTGGCAAAGGTGCGGCTGAGAAGCATGAAAATGGCAATCGGGCCGAATTTCTTTACCGTGAAGCTGAGGAAGGAGACAATCAGGCTGGAAATCTCGCTGCAAAGCCGATAGATGACACTGTCCTTGCCCAGCTTGGCCTGATTCATGCCGAGGCCGACCACCACAGCAATGAAGACGATGCCGAGAACGGCATTGTTGACGCTGAAGGTGGCACCGATATTGGAGGGGATGATGTTCAGGATCACATTCAGAGGATTGGAGCCGGTGGAGCCGGTGGCACCCTCCATACCAGACAGGGATACATGGAAGAATCCCATACGATAGACGATCATGCCCACAGTCCCGGCAATCAGCAGGGCGAACACACTGGTGAACAGGAACCAACCGATGGTCTTGGCAGAGATGCGGCCCAAAGTGGAGGCCTCCTGAATCTCACTGATGGCCATGACAATGGAGGTAAAGACCATGGGGACGATAATCAGCTGCAAGGCTCGGATAAAAAGCTGACCGCCGATATAGAACAGGCCGATGGATCTCTCAGCGCCTGCGGCGGTGATGTCCTGAAACAGCAGATTGTTGATGTTCAGCCACAGCGCACTGTCTGAGCCGAAATGCTCCCGGATCCACATGAAACACAGACCGGCGACAATACCGGCCACCATGGCGATCAACATACGGATCGCAAGCTTATTACTTTCGTTTACTTCCTTCATACGACTCTCCCACATTCTAAATTCTAAAATTCTCTTTTGCGAGCATCCCGAAAAATGCTCAACTTTTCATATTCTATATATCTTCCGCTGAAATTGCAAGAGTAAAATATAAAATATGCGTTTTCCACAAAAATGCGGCTGTTTCGACAAAACATATCAGGAGATAAAGCCAAATATTTCATCAAAATAAAAACGCATAAAAGTAAGATGCAACCAATCGTTGCTATAAAAACAGCAGAAAAAGTTCTAAAAGCATAAAATAACCGCTTTTCCAAAATGACGGAAAAAGCGGTCAAAAAATGAAAGGCTGCCGCAATGGCAGCTCCCAGTCCCGGCTGGGGAAGGCGGATCAGCACAGGAGGACGGTCTGTACCGTCCTCCTGAAACCAATCTAAAGCCTCCCGTACCGCAGGGTGATTTCCCGGATCTGACGGGCCAGCTGGGGGGTGAAGCATCCCGGTGCGGCCCGCCAAGACCAGTTCTGACAGGAGAGCATACCGGGGGTATTCATCCGGGCATCTCCCTCCAGTCCCAGATAATCCTGCATCTGGATCATGCACAGACTGCTGATCGAAGACATACAACCCCGGATGAGCCCGGGGATCTCGCCCTCCTGCGGATTGAGCCCGAGATAGGCCCGGGCAGCGGCCAGATCCTCGGGAGCTGCCTCCTTCAGCCATTGACCCAGCGGGGGATTGTCATGGGTTCCGGAATAACAGACGGAGTTGGTCGGATAGAGATGGGGGAGATAGTCCCCGTTCTCCCGGGAGTCGAAAGCAAACTCCATGACCTTCATGCCCGGATAGCCGGAGGCCTCCTGCAAGGCACGAACCTGAGGGGTGATATAGCCCAGATCCTCTGCAATGCAGCGCAGGTCGGGCAGAGCCGTTTGAATGGCCCGGATGAGATCCAGCCCCGGCCCCGGCTCCCAATGTCCCTGAGCGGCGGTTTGAGCCTCGGCTGGCACCGACCAATAGCTTTCAAAACCCCGGAAATGATCCAGCCGCACCACATCGTACAGCTTTGAGGCCGCCCGAAGACGGCGAAGCCACCAGCGGAAGCCGTTCTGCCTCATATAAGCCCAGTCATAGAGGGGATTGCCCCAGAGCTGACCGTCGGCGGTAAAGGCGTCCGGCGGACAGCCTGCAACTGCGGTGGGCTGCAAGTCGGCAGACAGCTGGAATTCCTCGGGGGCTGACCAAACATCTGCGGAATCCAGCGGCACATAAATGGGAACATCTCCGATGATGCGGATCCCCTGTTGGGCGGCATAGCGGTGGAGGGCATCCCATTGACGGAAAAAGGTATACTGGAGGAAGGCATGGAATTGAATGTCCGTATCCAGAAGCGTCCGAAGCTCGGCCATGGCTTCCGGCGCCCGGGTTCGGATCCCTCGGGGCCAAGACAGCCATTCCATCCCGCCCTGCCGCTCCTTGACTGCCATGAACAGGCTATAATCCGGGAGCCAGTCCTGATTTTCGGAACAGAAGTGCCGGAAGTCCGCATCGGGTCGGAATCGGGAAAAGGCCCTTCGGAGGATGGCAGGACGGCTTTGGTACAGCGTGCCAAAATCCACCCGGCCCTGTGCCTCCGGCCGCTCCAAATCGGACAGCTCCTCCCGGGTCAGCAGCCCATCCCGGGCCAGAAGCTCCAGATCGATCAGATAGGGATTGCCGGCAAAGGTGGAAAGGGACTGATAGGGGGAATCTCCGTATCCGGTGGGGCTTAACGGCAGGATCTGCCAGCAGCTTTGACCGGCAGATCTCAGAAAATCTATAAAATCATAGGCACATTTTCCCATACTCCCGATTCCGTAGGGATCGGGAAGGGAGGTCAGGTGCATTAAAATGCCGCTTTTGCGCATAGCGTACTCCTTTAATCATAAATTCTTCGGGTGCTTTCCCGTTGCAGCAGGGTAAACGGAACGGTTTCACAGACGGCCCGGCGCCCTTCTTCAATGCTGGACAGCAGGATCCGAACACAGTGCTGTGCGATCTCCGGCACAGGCTGTCGAATGGTGGAAAGCTGCGGCACCAAAAAGGAACCCAGCGGCAGGCCGTCAAAGCCCACCACGGAGACATCCTCCGGCACCCGGAGGCCATGATCCCGGAGCGCACGGATGGCCCCGATGGCGATGACATCCGCAATGGCAAACAGGGCGGTGAACTGCCGCCCGTCCGCCAGAAGTCTTGCGGTGGCCTGATAGCCGTCCTGATAGGAGAAGCGGACGCCCTGATAGTCCAGCTCCCCGTCAAATTCGATGTTGTGGTTCTGAAAAGCATCCAGACATCCCAGATACCGCAGCCGTGCAGTATCTGAAATTGCCCGGTCGCCGCCCACAATGGCGAATTTCCGATGCCCCAGAGCGACCAGACGATCGATGACACAGCGGGCAGCCTGCCGGTCATCCACACAGACGCTGGAGAGGTTCGGGAAGGACAGGGAGGAGGCATTGTTGGTCACAAGCACCGAGGGCAGGTCAATGCGATGGAAATCTGCCCGGAAATTCTGTAAATTCCCACCGAGGAACAGGATCCCCAGAGGTTTTTTCTCCCGGGAGAGCCGAATCGCCCGCTGAACCTCGTTTCCGTCCTCGTCCATATAGTCCACATACAGGGGATAGGGGGTATCTGCCATCAGCCCCTGAATGGCCTCCACCAGCTCTCCGAACAGCTCATTGGAGGTACCCTTGACCACCACCAGAATGGAGGTGGCGTGCTGCTGCTTGAGCTGCTTGGCATTGGAATTCAAATGGAAACCGGATTCCTCGGCGGCCCGTAAAATGGCCTCCCGAGCCTTGGGGCTGACATTGGGATGGTTGTTCAGCGCCCGGGAGACCGTTGCCACGGCATATCCGGTTTTGGCAGCCAGATCCTTGATGGTCACAGCCTCATACCTTCTTTCTCAGATGAAAAACTCAGCCCTTGACTGCGCCGGCGACCACACCCTTGATGATGTGCTTCTGACACAGCAGATAGATCACGATAATGGGCAGGACGGTCAGCATGATACAGGCCATCATCGGCCCCATTTCCACCCGGCCGTAGCTCCCCTTGAAATACTGGATCAGGATGGGAACGGTGGAATATTTTTTTCGATCCAGCACCAGATAGGGCAGGAGATAGTCATTCCAGATCCACATGGTCTGGAGGATGCCCACGGAAATCATGGTGGGCTTCAGAATGGGCAGAACCACGCAGAAGAAGGTCTGCACCGGATTGCAGCCGTCGATCATGGCGGCCTCCTCGATTTCCAGCGGAATGGATTTCATAAAGCCGGAGAACATGAACACGGACAGTCCGGCCCCGAAGCCCAGATAGATGATCCAGATGTTCCACGGGGTGTTGAGATGGAGCCGGTCGGCGGTGGCTGCCAGCGTGAACATCAGCATCTGGAAGGGGACGACCATGGAAAATACGAACAGGAAATAGACCAGCTTGGTGAATCGATTCTGCACCCGGGTGATGTACCATGCACACATGGAGCAGAAAATCAGAATGGCTGCCACGGTGGTGACGGTAATCAGCAGGCTGGTCAGGAAGGCGCTGATAAAGCCCTTGGAGTGAATGGCATTGGAATAATTTGCAAATCCGGCAAAGGTTTCCGCCGTTGGGAATTGAAAGACGGTATTCGTAGAAATCGCTGTTTCGGTTTTCAGGGAATTCAGGAAAATCATAACTACGGGATAGATCCATGCCAGACAGAGGATCCCCAGCAGGATGCTGAGGATGGAATCCCATACGCTGTGCTGTTTTTTCATTACTGCTGCACCTCCTTAGAGCGGGTGGCACGGAGCTGGATCATGGAAATGACGATCACCATGATGCAGAAAACCACGGCCTTGGCCTGTCCGATGCCCTTCCATGCGGAGCCGGAACGGGCGTAAAAGTTATTGTAGATGTTGAGCGCCAGCATTTCGGTCTGATGGTTGGGCGCACCGCCGGTGAGGGCCAGATTCTGGTCAAAGAGTTTGAAGGAATTGGTGAGGGTCAGGAACAGGCAGATGGTGATGGAGGGCATCACATTGGGAATCTTGATCCGGAACAGGATCTGCCGGGGGGTAGCCCCGTCGATTCGAGCGGCCTCAATGTAGTCTGAGGGGATGGATTGCAGACCGGCGATGTAAATAATCATCATATAGCCGATCTGCTGCCAGCACATGAGGACGATCATACCCCAGAAGCCTGCGGTGGGATTCAGGGCCAGCAGGGGCTTTCCGAGGAGACTGAGCAGACAGTTGATGAGGATGTTCCAGATATAGCCCAGCACGATGCCGCCAATCAGATTGGGCATGAAATAGACCGTGCGGAACAGATTGGTGCCACGGAGCTTCCGGGTCAGGAGCAGCGCCACGGCAAAGGCAAGAATATTAATCAGCAGGGTGGAAACCACCGTAAAGCTGGCGGTAAACCAGAGAGAATGCCAGAATTGGGCGTCTGCAAATACCTTGAGATAGTTTCCGACGCCCACCCAGCTGGCCTTGTTGATGGTGGTGAATTTACAGAACGAGAGATACAGCCCCTGAGAGAATGGGATGATGAATCCGATCACAAAGGCCAATAGGGTAGGCAGCACGAACAGGGGCCACCATTTTTTTGTAGCTTTTACCATGAGAATACCTCCTTGCTTCCATCCGATCAGGACATAAGGAAACCTGCAAGCAGATTGCAGATTTCCTTTCGGCCTTATCTCTTTGCGGAAAAAGGAGGGTGGGCAGGAGGCCCACCCTCGGAATTCGTACCGTTTCGGTCAGAAATGCTTATCCGAGCATTGCATACTCAGAGGCCCAGCCGTCCACAAATGCGGTGACAACGGCCTCCCAATTTTCGTCGGTAGCGTCTGCGGCATAGGCAGTCAGAGCGGAGCCGACCATGTTCTTCCACTCCTCAGAGGGCATGGTGGGGAAGTTCCAAGAGACGGGCTTCTTGCCCTGAGCGGTCAGAGCCACATCCTGCTTGACGAACAGGTTGGGGGACTCCACAGCGGTGTCAAAGGGAATGACAAAGCCCATATCCTGAGCCATGGCAGTGGCGCCCTGCTCGGAGCTGACGCACCAGTTGATGAAATCCAGAGTGGCCTGAATATCCTCGGGAGCGGCGTCCTTGTTCACGCACCAGTAGTTCTCGGTTCCGGTGCAGAGGCCCTGATTGGCTTCGTCGCCGGCGCCCACATAGATGGGGAGCATGACCAACTCGTCGTCGCTGTACTTCTCGGAGAGTGCGCCGTATTCCCAAGAACCGTTCTGATAGAACACGGCCTCACCGTTCAGGAACTCGTTGCGGCTGTCATCGCCGGTCTTGGCAGACAGCTCTGCGGGAGCGCAGGTGGAGTTGTTGATGTAGAGATCCCAGATGTTTCTGTAATTGTCCAGGAAGTCGCCCTTGATGGAATCGGTGGTGCCGATGCCGTCTGCCTGATACTCAAAGTAGATGGGCAGGTTGGCCAGATGGGTCTTGAATCTCCAGTCAGAGGAGGGATCCATACCGGCGGAGGTGAAGGCGGCGAAGCCCAGCTCGTCCTTCCGGGCGGTAATATCCTCGGCAACAGCCTTGAGGGACTCGAAGGAGGTGATCTCCTCCACGGAATGACCGGCCTGCTCCAGCAGGGTCTTGTTGGCAATGATGCCGTAGGATTCGATCACATAGGCGATGCCATAGACAGCCCCATCCTCGATCAGAGCGAAGTCATCGCTGGTCAGATGACCGTAGATGTCAGAGCCGGACAGATCGTAGCAGTAATCCTTCCAGTTGGCCAGACCCACAGGGCCGTTGACCTGAAACAGGGTGGGAGCCTCGGTCTTTGCCATTTCGGCCATGAGCTGCTCCTCATAGGTGCCGGAGGCGGCGGTCAGAACCTGCACGGGAACGCCGGTCTCGGCGGTATAGGCCTTGGCCAGAGCCTGCCAGGCCTCATCCTGCTCAGGCTTGAAGTTCAGATAGTAGACAGAGCCGTCTGCCTGAAGGACCTCTTGGGTTTCCGTGGGGGTCTCGGTAGTTTTCTCGGTAGGGGGCACGGGGTCAGTGGTGGGGGCGGGGTCACCGCCGCAGGCTGCCAGAGACACCAGCATGGTGGCTGACAGCAGGAGCGCAAATAACTTTTTCATTTTTTTCCTCCTAACTATGGTACGGGCAAGCCCGGCATACAAATTGGAATCGTTTCCAATCTGTTTTCATAAATATATTAGCGCATCATATACGAAATTGCAAGTGGGAAAATGGAATTTTGGGATTATCATCGGTTTTCACAACTTCCGCTGGGCGGCTTTGGACACTCCTCCAAAAATAAAAAAGAAATCGTTTCCAAATGGTGAAGGAACTGCAAACAGGAAAAGAACAAACTTTCGGGGCAGCCGAAGCTGTCCCGGAAGCAGGTATGGAGCAGGAGGGGCCGCTCTGCCGGGACAGCCGTTGTTACCGTGTTACAATCATGCGCCGCAGCTCCTGAGCAGCTAAGCTCAGAGGCCGCTGTTTATGTTCGATCATGCAGATATGCCGTTGGGGGATCTTTTCCGCAAGGTCGATGACGGTCAGTTCGGAATGGGAGGGAAGGAACTGCCGGGGGACGAAGCCGATGCCCAGATCTGCCTCCACCATGGGCAGGATCTGGTCGGCGGTGGAGGCTTCAATATCCGGCTGAAAGGGCAGACCGTGGGAGGAAAAAAAGGCATCGTAGAAGTCAAAGGAGCCGGTTCCCCGACCCAAGGAAATGATGGGATGCTGGAGCAGCTCGGCCAACGGCACCGTCCGCCCCTGAAGGCGCTTGAGAGAATCGGAGCATACCGCTGCCTCCCGAATGTCCATGAGCATGGTTTCGGTCAGGACACTGCTGCGAACCGTGGGGGTGGTCACCACAGCCAGATCCGCAATTCCGGCCTCCAGCGCCTCAATGGCCTGCGGGGTGGAGTGATTGGCGATCCGGATCCGGATTCCGGGATAGCGCAGGCGATAGCTTTTGAGGACGGGCAGCAGCAGACACCGCAGGGCCACCTCGCTGGCGGCCACGCAGATGGTGCCGCTGTGAAGATTTTTCCGGGTCATCAGCTCGGCCTCTCCGGCCTCCAGCTGCTCGAAGGCGATCCGTACATGGGCATAGAGCTTTTCCCCCTCCGGGGTCAGCTTCATGCCCCGGTTGGTGCGGAAAAACAGGGCGCAGCCCAGCTGGGCCTCCAAATTCCGAATGGTGCGTGTCAGATTGGGCTGACTGCTGAGTAAATGCTTGGCGGCCTGCGACAGATTTCCGTATTTGGCCGCATAATAAAAAATCCGGTAATAATCGTAGCTGATGTCCATGGACAGACCCCCATTTTATGATACGGATTTGATATGATGGATATATGATTTATATATTTTACATATATCTATTTTGGGATTATAATGGCTCCCGGAATGAAAGTCAAGAATCAGAAACAGAAGGAGAAGTTTCATATGAATCAGGATCTGACCGTGGGAAAACCCAGTACGGTGCTGTGGAAGTTCTGCTTACCGCTGTTCGGAAGCATCATTTTTCAGCAGCTTTATAACATTGCCGACAGCTTTGTGGCCGGCAAATTCATCGGAGATACCGCTTTGGCAGCGGTGGGGAACAGCTATGAGATCACGCTGATTTTTCTGGCCTTTGCCTTTGGCTGCAACATCGGCTGTTCGGTGATCGTATCCCAGCTGTTCGGCGCACGGCAGTATCGGGATCTGAAAACTGCCGTTTCCACGGCGCTGATCGCCAGCGGTGTGCTGTGCGGCGCCCTGATGCTGGTGGGGCTGGCAGGCTGCGAAGGACTGCTGCGGCTCATTCACACGCCGGAGGATATTCTGGCGGATTCCAAGCTGTATCTGGATATTTATGTGTTGGGCCTGCCCTTTGTGTTCTATTATAATGTATTCACGGGAATTTTTTCGGCGCTGGGAGATTCCAAGACCCCCTTTGTATTTCTGGCCTGTTCCTCGGTGGTCAATGTGGCGGTGGACATCCTGTTCGTGGCAGGTTTCCATATGGGAGTTGCCGGTGTGGCTTGGGCCACCTTCCTATGTCAAGGCGTCAGCTGTGTTCTGGCGCTGGGGGTGGTGTTCCGGCGGCTTCGCACCATCGAAACCACGGGAAAAGCGGCCCTTTTTTCATGGCCCATGCTGGGACGGATCGCCGTGGTGGCTATTCCCAGTATTTTACAGCAGAGCTTTGTTTCCGTTGGAAATATCATCCTGCAAAGCATCATCAACAGCTTCGGCTCTGCGGTGATTGCCGGTTATTCCGCCGCCATCAAGCTCAACAACATGGTCATCACCTCCCTGACCACTCTGGGCAACGGCATTTCCAACTACACGGCCCAGAATCTGGGAGCGGAAAAATATCAGCGGATCCACGAGGGCTTCCGGGCCGGGATCAGGCTGGTCTGGATGATCTGTCTGCCGCTGGCGGTGCTGTATCTGGCAGGCGGAAGGCTGCTGGTGGGTATTTTCATGGAAAAGCCCTCGGGGCCGGCCATGGATACCGGCGTGACCTTCCTGCGAATCGTGGCACCGTTCTATTTTGTAGTGGCCGCCAAGCTGGTGGCGGACGGGATCCTGCGGGGAGCCGGAAAAATGAAGGCGTTCATGGCGGCGACCTTTACCGACCTGATGCTGCGGGTGCTGTTGGCCTTTCTCCTGTCGGCAACGGCCCTTGGCTCCACGGGAATCTGGCTGTCATGGCCCATTGGCTGGATCATCGGAACGGGGCTTTCGGTATTCTTTTACAAGCGAATCCGTTGGGAAAATCCAGAGAAAACAGCCCAATAAAACAGAGAAAAGCACTCGGAAATCTCTCCGAGTGCTTTTTTGGAAGATGGGGGATCGGTCTAGTCTGCTCCGTCCTGCACAGGCTGCATCATTTCCAGAATGATCCCGTCCGGATCCCGGAAATAGAAAGCCCTGCTCCGGCCAAAGCCGTCTGCGGTGAAGTCAAAGCTCTGGGGCCGGGACAGGCAGGGAACCTGATGCCGAGTGAGATGGTCATACATGGCGTCGATGTCCGAGGTGTAAAAGCAAAGCTCCGAAATAGAGGTGGAAAACAAGTCGGCCTGATTCTGGACACTTGGAGCATCCAGAAACTGGATCAGCTCCACCGGGGGGATCCCCGGCTGATCGGAGCCGTTCAGATAGGCCACTCTGGCTTTACAGCCGGGACGGCGGAACAGGACTTCGGTTTCCGGGCCTTCCATCCGAATTTCTCCCAGAAATCGCAGTCCCAGAATGTCCCGATAAAAGGCAATGGAACGATCCAAATCGGTTACGGTCAGGCCCACATGATAAATCTGTCCGGTCATATACATTCTCCTTGTGAAATAAAATGGCTCGGGGAAGCGCCCCGGATGCTTGGGACTATACTGGATTTTTCCGTCTGTGTCAATGGAAATTTCGTAGGGAACAGGAAGGCTCGGTCTCAGGCCGTCGGCTCCATCAGACCGGCATGGAATTTGAACAGGAGAATCTCCAGCACTCTCTGGTTCAGCTGCTCCATGGAAATCCGCCCGGAATCCAGCGCCTCCTCCATCCCCAGCACCGCCGCCGGAAAATCCTCGGGCATGAGAATCAGATGACATCCGGCCTCAAAGGCCCTTATGGCGGCTTCTGCGGAGGAATAGGTCTGGGTAATGGCCCCCATGGAGAGGGAATCGGTGACGATCAGCCCGCCAAAGCCCAGCTCCTCCCGTAGGATATCCGTGACCACCGGTTTGGACAGAGAGGCCGGAACCAGTGGCTCTCCCAGCTCCGGCAGGGCGATATGTCCCACCATGATGCAGTCGGCCTCACCGGCCTGCCGGAAGGGGAGCCATTCTGTCTGCCGCTGATGCGCCAAGGGCTGATGAGAGACAGCCAGCCCCTGATGACTGTCCTCGGCAGTGTCCCCGTGACCGGGAAAATGCTTGAATACCGGGATGATCCCGGCATCCTGCAAGCCGTCTGCGGCGGCTCGGGCCAGCGTGGCGGCGAGAACCGGGTCACTGGAAAAGGCCCGATTTCCGATGACCGGGTTGGATGGGTTGGTATTCACATCGGCCACCGGTGCAAAATCCATGTTGAAGCCGAATTCCTTCAGATAGGAGCCGATGGTATGCCCCATGGCATAGGCGTCCGACGGATCCTCCGAGGCGCCCACCGCCCCGGCGCTTCGATAGCGAGGCAGGTCAAAGCCCGGGTGATTGGCCAGTCGGGCCACGCTGCCGCCCTCCTCGTCCACGGAAAGGAACGGAGGGATGGGGCCGCTCTGTCCCAGCGCCCGATTCAACGCCTGAATTTGGCCCGGGTCGGTGAGATTCTGGTGGAAGATACACACGCCGCCCACGGGATAGCGGCGAAGGGCCTCCTCCATCCGGGGAGTGAATTCGGTGACGGCCTGTGGGGGTTCCTCCGGGGTCAGGTTCAGATCCTCCGGGCGGACGATGAACAGCTGGGCGATTTTTTCGGTGTCGCTCAGTTTTGCCAGCAGCGCCCGGGCGGCAGTCAGGTCCGGCGGCTCCGGCGGAAGGGTGGGGCCAGAGGTTATGACGGTCGGCTCCTCGCTCTGGAGCTTGACAGGCTCCGAGGAGGGGGCGGCCCCGTCCTCGGAGATGGTACAGGCAAAAAGAAAACAGACAGCAAAAAATGCAGGCAGCATGAGACAGATTTTGTGCAGTTTGTGCATGATCGGAATCCTCCCCGGAAATAAAAGTGTCGAAAACTGGAGCTTTTTCCATTGTATCACAGAATATTGGCAAATTCCATAAATTTTTATGCAGGAACGGGATGGTTTTCGTTGGCCTCAAATTGGAACAAACTGTAAATTTTATGTTGACAAAAGGGAAAAGGTGCGGTATGATTTAGCTGTGGTTAGCCCGTGCTAACCTAATTCTTCGGCTATTTGTTAGCAGAGGCTAACCAAATGTCTCTCGGCAGATCGCCGTAAAAGGGAGGTATCCATATGCCGCTTGCATTTGCAGATGTGGGAGTTGAATACATCATCCAGCGTGTCACCGGCAGACCGGAAACCAAAAAGCATCTGGAAAACATGGGCTTTGTCGCCGGGTCTGCGGTCACAGTCATCAATACGGTGGCCGGAAACCTGATCGTCAAGGTCAAAGAATGTCGGGTTGCGCTCAGTCAGGAGCTGGCGCAGAAAATCTTTGTCTGATTCGGGAGGGATCATGTATGAAAACACTTCGAGATGTACCAGTTGGAGGATCTGCTCAGGTGGTCAAGCTCCATGGTGAGGGCGCCGTCAAGCGCCGTATCATGGATATGGGTATCACCAGACACACGGAGGTCACCGTTCGCAAGGTGGCACCGCTGGGCGATCCCATTGAAATCACCGTCCGTGGATACGAGTTGTCTATCCGCAAGGCCGATGCCGCTATGATCGAGGTATGCTGAGGCATTGAGGCTCCGTGCATGACCCACGGAGAAACAGCGGCGGGGCCCAAGGCGGCTCGCCGGATGCATCGCCCAATAGTTAGCAATGGCTAACAGAAAGAAGGAATATCATGGAAATCAGAATTGCCTTAGCGGGCAACCCCAACTGCGGAAAAACCACGCTGTTCAATGCGCTGACCGGTTCTTCCCAGTATGTGGGCAACTGGCCCGGAGTGACCGTGGAAAAGAAGGAGGGCAAGCTCAAAAAGCACCCGGATGTGACCATCACCGACCTTCCCGGTATTTATTCCCTGTCTCCTTATACCTTGGAGGAGGTCGTCGCCAGAAATTACTTGATTACGGAGCGCCCGGACGCTATACTGAATATTGTGGACGGCACCAATCTGGAGCGGAACCTGTACCTCACCACCCAGCTGACCGAGCTGGGGATCCCGGTGGTGGTAGCCATCAACATGATGGATGTGGTTCGCAAAAGAGGGGACAAGATCAGCACCAAGGAGCTGTCCAAAGTTCTGGGCTGTCAGGTGGTCGAGATCTCCGCTCTGAAGGGGGACGGGATCATGACTGCGGCGGAGGCCGCCATCGAAGCCGCTCGCAGCGGCAAGACCGTCCCCATGCACACCTTCTCCGGAAGTGTGGAACACGCACTGGCCCACATCGAGGAGGCCGCCGTCCACCATCTGCCGGAGGAGCAGCAGCGCTGGTACGCCATCAAGATCTTTGAGCGGGATCAGAAGGTGCTGGAGCAGCTTTCCCTCAGTGAGCAGGTTTTGAACCACATCGAGCAGGATATTGCAGCTGCCGAGGAGGAGCTGGACGATGATGCGGAGTCCATCATCACCAACGACCGTTACGTGTATATCGGAAAGATCATCAAGTCCTGTTACCATAAGGTGACAGCCGGAAAGCTGACCATTTCCGATAAAATCGATAAGATCGTCACCAATCGGATTCTGGCCCTGCCCATTTTTGTGGTGGTCATGTTCTTGGTATATGCCATTGCCATGGGCCCGTGGACGGTGAGCATCGGTACAGCCGCCACGGATTTCACCAACGATAACATCTTCGGCGACGGTTTCCATCTGTTCGGCATGGGCTCGGCAGAATTTGAGGAGGCAAACGCCCCCTTCAGCGAGGCTCAGATGACTTGGGCGCAGTATCAGTTCGCCGCCGATGAAAACGGCATCGATCTGGAAACCAATCGGGACTTCGTTCTGACGGTGGAGCCGGAGGAGGAAGGCGAGGAGGCTAAGCTCATCGACTATGCGGCCTATGAGCAGGCACTGGAATTCATGGAGCAGAACGAGGAAAAGGATCCGGCAGATTACGGTGTCTGGATCCCCGGCATCCCCGTCCTGTTTGAAAAGCTGCTGGATGCGCTGGGCGTAGGGGATAACTGGGTTCGTGCGCTCATCATGGACGGCATTGTGGCAGGCGTGGGCGCTGTGCTGGGCTTTGTGCCCCAGATGCTGGTGCTGTTTTTGTTCCTGTCCATGCTGGAGGACTGCGGCTATATGTCCCGGATCGCCTTTATCATGGATCGGCTGTTCCGCCGCTTCGGCCTGTCCGGCAAATCCTTCATCCCCATGCTGGTGGCCACCGGCTGCGGCGTTCCCGGTATCATGGCCTCCCGAACCATTGAACAGGATCGGGATCGGAAAATGACCATCATCACCACCGGCTTCATCCCCTGTGGCGCAAAAATGCCCATCATCGGTCTGTTTGCCGGTGCGCTGTTCGGACAGTCTCCGCTGGTTGCCACTTCGGCCTTCTTCATCGGCATTGCAGCCGTGGTCGTGTCCGGCATCATCCTCAAGAAGTTCAAGCAGTTCGCCGGAGAGCCTGCGCCCTTCGTGATGGAACTGCCTGCCTATCATGTTCCCGTGGCCTCCAATGTGCTGAGAGCCACTTGGGAGCGGGGCTGGTCCTTCATCAAGCGGGCCGGTACCATCATCCTGCTCAGTTCCATCATCCTCTGGTTCCTTCAGGGCTATGGCTTTACCGAGGCCGGATTTGGGCCTGTGGCAGACAACAACAGCTCTCTGCTGGCGTCCATCGGCAACGGCATTGCATGGCTGTTCTATCCGCTGGGCTGGATCGGCGAGAATGCATGGAAGGCTACCGTCGCCACCATTACCGGCCTGATTGCCAAGGAAGAAGTGGTCAACACCTTTGCCATTCTCTATCCTGTGGCCAGCGAAGCGGCTGAGATCCTGATGGACGAGACTGGTACCCCCATCTGGGGCGAAATCGCCAAGCATTTCACCTCCATCACGGCCTATTCCTTTATGATCTTCAATCTCCTGTGCGCTCCCTGCTTTGCGGCCATGGGCGCCATCAAGAGAGAGATGAACAACTGGAAGTGGACGACCTTTGCCATTGCATTCATGTGCGGTTTTGCCTATGTGATTTCTCTGATCGTCTATCAGATCGGCGGTCTGATGACCGGAGAGGCTCCCTTCGGAGTTCTTACCGTAGTGGCCTTTGCCGCACTGGCAAGCCTCATTTACCTGCTGTTCCGCAAGGGCTATCAGGAATCTGATGCCGCTCGGAAGCGCAACTAATACTTCAATTCTGAAAGGAGGTGCCTGTCTATGACCCCCGGAGATCTGGTTGTGATCGCTGTTTTGGTGCTTGTATCGGGGTGCAGTATCCGCTATCTCATCAAGCAGAAGAAAAAGGGCGGCGGATGTGCAGGAAACTGCGCCAGCTGCGGCTGCTGCGGCTGCCACCCCCAGACGGATGCAAAGAAGCATCCCGTTCAGAAGTGATCCAAGACCATTCAGGCAGGAGGCGGTTTCCGCCTCCTGCTTTGCTGTTTTTTAGCCGTTGTCGCTAGGAATCGTGGGAAAACATGGAAATCCTTGTGGGACTTTTCGGTTGCATTCGCAAAGCCTTTCCCTTATAATAGAAGAGTTCCGATTCATTCAAATTCTAATCAAAGACAGGTGTATGTATGCGAAAACGGGAAAAAAAGGAAAAGAAAATACTATGGATCTCCTTTGGAGCCGGTGCAGTCTTTGCAATCGTGGAGCTGCTGTTTGCCATTTACAGCCATTCTCAGTCGGTGCTGATGGATGCAGTGTATGATGCAACGGAGCTGATTTTCATTGGGTTGATCCTGTTCCTGACGCCGCTGTTTTATATGCCGGTTTCGGAAAAACACCCCTATGGATATTTTCAGGTGGAATCCATCTTCATTATTATCAAGGGCTTTATGATGCTCTCCGTCACGCTGGGCGTCTCGGTGGAGGTGCTGGAGGCTGCGCTGGCGGGAGGAAATTCCATCGACGAAATGAGTGTTTCGATCTTTCAGTTCCTGCTGGGCGTGGTGAGCATTGGGATCTATTTCATCCTGAAACGGATGAACCACAAGCTCTATTCTCCCACGGTCAATACGGAGCTGATGGAGTGGCGGCTGGATATTGCATACAGTCTGGGAATGTCGCTGGCCTTCTATGGCTCTACCTTCCTGTCCAAGACCCGGTTTGCTTTTCTGGCTCCTTATTTTGATCCGCTGGTGGCGGTACTGGTGATGGTGATGATGCTGCCGCAGAACATCAAGCTCCTCTGGGGCTCCATCAAGGATGTGTTCCTCTTTCCTCCGGACGAGGAAACCGTGGCGGAGATCAAGGCCATCTGCTCCTCCGTTATGGAGGAAAACAGCTTCCATCCGGTGTTTTTCGACATTACGAGGACGGGCCGCCATGTGTGGATCGCCGTGTATTTTGAGATCGAGGAGGAGGCGCTGGAAGTGCAGGAGCTGAAGCGTGTTTCCGCTGCGGTCAACCGGAAAATCGAGGAGGAATTCGACGGCTGCACCTGTGAGCTGATTCTGGCCTCCAACGGAAATGATCCCGTGGATCGGGCCAGCACGACCAAGAAAAAACATCGATGATCGGAAGATCCTGTTCTCTCTGCCTTGATTCGGGCAGAGAGAAATTTTTTGTGGGCAGAGCAAAAATCCCTTGACAGAACCGGGAAAAAGGAGTATAATTCCAGATAGTTAGTAGCAACTAACTAATATTTTTCCATAGGAGTTAGTGATAGCTAACGAATCTGGTCGGAGAGGAGTGTCCCATCATGTCTGAGGATCTGATCGTCCGAAATTGTTCCCCCACGCTGGCCGGGATGAAGGCTGGCTCCTTGTTTTCCTGCGGTTATGGAACCATCCGAGAGCTTCAGGAGTATATGCGAAAGATCAATCGGGTGCTGACCCGAAAGGGGATCCGGGCCTTGCTGGTGCGGTATCATAAGGGAAGGGCCTTGATCTATGTGTTCCGCCCCAGAGATCTGCGAAAGGTGCTGGAGGATCCCCATGCCGTCCGCATCCTCAAAAATCTGGGATACCGGGATCTGCGTCTGGAGCCATGCGTGTGTCAGCTCATGGGCCGGATTCAGGATCAGGAGGACTTTCCCCATGAGATCGGCCTGTTTCTGGGCTATCCGCCGGAGGATGTGGAGGCTTTTATGGAGAATGAGGGCCGCAATGCCAAGGAGGTCGGCTGCTGGAAGGTCTACGGCGATGTAGAAGCTGCGGAGAAAACCTTCCGTAAATATCGAACCTGCACGGATATTTACTGCGCCCAGTGGAAAAATGGTAAATCTATGGAACGGCTGACGATTGCCGGCTGAAACAAAGAAAGGATGATACATATGTCAAAGATTGCGATTGTATTTTGGAGCGGTACCGGAAATACGGAGGCCATGGCCGAGGCTGTGGCCGAGGGGGTTCAGACCCATGGCGGAGAGGCTGCGCTGATCCCGGCGGCTGAATTTGCCCCGGAGCAGATGGATGCCTATGACGCCATTGCCTACGGCTGCCCGGCTATGGGGGATGAAACTCTGGAGGAAGGGGAGTTCGAGCCGATGTTCGAGGGCTGCAAGCCCCGGCTTTCCGGCCGCAGAATCGCCCTGTTCGGCTCCTACGGCTGGGGTGACGGCGAATGGATGCGCAGCTGGGAGGAAGGTTGCAGGGAGGCCGGCGCCGAGCTGGTCTGCGAGAGTGTGATCTGCCAGCAGGATCCGGATGGAGAGGCTGTCGCCGCCTGTCAGGCGTTGGGTGCAGCGCTGGTATAAAAGCCGATACAAATGCATGAAACCGGAGGTCATGGGCCTCCGGTTTTTTGACGCAGTTGGTTTCGGTAAAGCCGGGAGGATGCTTTTCGGAGGGAAGGCCGGATTTTGGCCGAAATTTCAAATTTTCTGGGCAAACCCACCAAAACAGCAGGAATTCTACTGTGGTATTTGTAGATTCTGATTTTTCTCTTATAGAATCCATTGAATCGTTGTTGGAGCTATGGTATAGTAAAGGGAAAAGAAATGACCGCAGCTTGGAAACCTGTCTGCGGTATGCGGTGTTGGGAACGGCTGGAGCTGTCTCCATGCCGCCTGCATGGGAGGAACGCACGATGGAAACTTATATCATGGCGCTGGATGCCGGAACCACATCCAACCGCTGTATCCTTCTGAACCATGAGGGGCAGGTCTGCTCCGTGGCCCAGAAGGAATTTACCCAGTATTTTCCCCAGCCCGGATGGGTGGAGCATGATGCCAACGAGATCTGGGCCGCCCAGCTGGAGGTGGCCCAGAAGGCCATGGCGAATATCGGCGCAACTGCCGCTCAGATTTCTGCCATCGGCATCACCAATCAGCGGGAAACCACGGTGGTCTGGAATCGGCTTACGGGGGAGCCGGTGTGCCATGCCATTGTCTGGCAGTGCCGCCGCACCAGTGCTTACTGCGACAGCCTCAAGCAGCAGGGTCTGGTGGAAAAGATCCGGGCCAAAACCGGTCTGGTGCTGGACGCCTATTTCTCCGGCACAAAGATCCACTGGATTCTGGAGCATATTCCCGGGGCCAGAGAACAGGCGCAAAGGGGGGAACTGCTGTTCGGTACGGTGGAGACTTGGCTGATCTGGAAGCTGACCGGGGGAAGCGTCCATGTGACGGACTACTCCAATGCCTCCCGAACCATGCTGTTCAACATCAATACCCTGCAATGGGACGAGGAGATCCTGGAGCTTCTGGAGATCCCAAGCTCCATGCTGCCTCAGGTTCGCCCCAGCAGCTGTGTCTACGGAACCACGCTGGCCCAATATTTCGGCGCTCCCATCCCCATTTCCGGTGCCGCCGGGGATCAGCAGGCGGCACTGTTCGGACAGACCTGTTTTCAGGTGGGTGATGTAAAAAATACCTACGGAACCGGCTGCTTTCTCCTGATGAACACGGGAGAAACCCCGGTATTCAGCCAGAACGGTCTGGTGACGACCATTGCGTGGGGGCTGGATGGGAAGGTCACCTATGCGCTGGAGGGATCGATTTTCGTGGCCGGGGCCGCCATTCAATGGCTTCGGGACGAGCTGCGGCTCATCGATTCCTCGGTGGATTCGGAGTATATGGCAAGGAAGGTTCCGGATACCAACGGCTGCTATGTGGTGCCGGCTTTCACCGGACTGGGTGCGCCCCATTGGGATCAATATGCCCGGGGTGCGGTGCTGGGTCTGACCAGAGGCGTCAACAAATACCATCTGATCCGGGCCACGCTGGACAGCCTCTGCTACCAGACCAACGATGTGGTTCGGGTGATGCAGGAGGATTCCGGTCACGAGATCACCGTGATCCAAGTGGATGGCGGAGCCTCCGCCAACAATTATATCATGCAGACCCAAGCCGACCTTTCCAATGTGCCGGTGGAGCGTCCCGGCTGCGTGGAAACTACTGCCATGGGTGCGGCCTATCTGGCCGGACTTGCGGTGGGCTATTGGAAGGATCAGCAGGAGCTGATCGAAAATCGGGGAGTGGATCGGGTGTTTCGTCCGTCGATCTCCGAGGAGGAACGGAAAAAACGGATCAAGGGCTGGAACAAGGCCGTCCGCTGTACCTACGGCTGGGCGAAAGAGGAGTGATTTCATTGTATGATGTGGTAATCATCGGCGCAGGAGTGGTCGGATGCGCCGTGGCCCGGGAGCTGTCCCGAAGAAAAGCAAGGATCCTTGTGGTGGAACGGGAGGAGGATGTGTGCTGCGGCACCTCCAAGGCCAATTCTGCCATTATCCACGCCGGTTTTGATGCGGCAAACGGAAGTCTGATGGCCAAGCTCAATGTGGAGGGCAGCCGGATGATGCCGACGCTGGCGAAGGAGCTGGACATCCCCTATGAGCAAAACGGCTCTCTGGTGGTGATGACCAGTGAGGCAGACAGACCCAATCTACAGAAGCTCTATGAAAACGGCGTCAAAAACGGGGTAGAGGGCCTGCGGATCGTGGAGCGGGAGGAATTGGTTCGGATGGAGCCGCATATCTCCGATGAGGCGGTGGCGGCGCTGTATGCCCCCACCGGGGCCATTGTCTGTCCCTTCACCATGACGGCGGCCTTTGCGGAAAATGCCGTCCACAACGGTGCAGCATTCCAATTTGATACCCGGGTGACGGGCTTTTCTCGGGAGGGGGCGCTCTGGCAGGTGGAAACCACCGCAGGCCCCATCCTGACCCGGGCGGTGGTCAACGCCGCCGGAGTTTATGCAGATGAGCTGCATAATCTGGTCTGCCCGGAGCCAATCACCATCACCCCCCGCCGGGGAGATTACTTTCTGCTGGACAAATCCACCCGGGGCTATGTGACCCATACGATCTTCCAGCTGCCCGGAAAGAAGGGCAAGGGGGTTCTGATCTCTCCCACCGTCCACGGAAATATCATCGTGGGGCCGACCGCCATCGATCAGACGGAGAAGGACAAAACGGCCACCACGCAGGAGGGATTGGATCAGATCCGGGCCAAATGCGGCAAAGCGGTGAAGGATCTGCCCCTGCGCCAGACCATCACCAGCTTTTCCGGTCTGCGGGCCCATGAGCAGAACCATGAGTTCCTCATCCGGGAGGCGGCCCCCGGCTTTGTGGACTGCGCCGGAATCGAATCACCGGGGCTTTCCAGTGCGCCGGCCATCGGTGTGATGGCGGCAAAATTGGTAACAGATCTGCTGAAGCTGCCGGAAAACCCGGATTTCGACGGAACACGGCGGGGAATTCTGGATCCCAAGACCCTGAGCTTTGCCCAGCGGGCCGAGCTGATCCGCAGACAGCCCGCCTATGGAACCGTGGTCTGCCGCTGTGAAACCGTCACAGAGGGAGAGATCATCGATGCCATTCACCGCAATCCCGGCGCCAGAAGTCTGGACGGGGTCAAGCGCCGCACCCGGGCCGGAATGGGCCGGTGTCAGAGCGGCTTTTGCAGTCCCAAGGTTATGGAAATTTTGGCCCGGGAGTTGGGAGTCCCCATGGAGGAGATCACCAAATCCGGCACAGGCTCTGCCGTCATTCTGGGCCACAACAAGGATCGGCTGTAAGGAGGGAAGGCCATGAAGGAATATGAGCTTGTCATCATCGGCGGCGGTCCCGCAGGACTGGCCGCTGCCGTGGCCGCCTATGACAGCGGCCTGACCAATCTTCTGATTTTGGAACGGGATCAGGAGCTGGGAGGGATCCTCAATCAGTGCATCCACAACGGCTTCGGCCTGCACACCTTTCAGGAGGAGCTGACCGGCCCGGAATATGCCGAACGCTTCATCCGGCAGGTGGAGGAGCGGCACATCCCCTATCTGCTGGGAACCATGGTGCTGGAGCTGGGCCGGGACAAAACCATCACCGCCATGAATCGGGAGCAGGGCCTGTTCCGGCTCCATCCCAAAGCGGTGATTCTGGCCATGGGCTGCCGGGAACGGCCCAGAGGAGCGCTGAATATCCCGGGGACCCGGCCGGCCGGGATCTATACCGCCGGTACGGCCCAGCGGCTGGTCAATATGGAGGGCTGTCTCCCCGGGCGGAGGGTGGTCATCCTTGGCTCCGGTGACATCGGCCTGATTATGGCCCGACGGATGACATTGGAGGGAGCCACGGTTCAGGCTGTGGTGGAGCTGATGCCCTATTCCGGTGGCCTCAAGCGGAATATCGTCCAATGTCTGGAGGATTTTGACATCCCCCTGCTTCTGAGCCATACGGTGGTGGACATCAAGGGCAGACAGCGGGTGGAAGGAGTCACCATTGCCCGGGTGGAGAACGGCAGGCCGGTTCCCGGAACGGAGATCGACTATGACTGCGATACCCTTTTGCTGTCCTGCGGCCTGATCCCCGAAAATGAGCTGAGCCGGGAGGCGGGTGTCGAAATCAATCCGGCCACCAACGGCCCGAAGGTCAATGAGGGGCTGGAAACCTCCATCCCCGGTGTATTCGCCGCAGGAAATGTGCTTCATGTTCACGATTTGGTGGATTATGTCTCCGAGGAGGCCGCTTTGTCTGGACAGAAGGCGGCGGCTTATGTGGCGGGAAAGATAGAGGAGGACACAGTTTTGCCCATTCGGGCGGCGGATGGTGTGCGCTATACCGTACCCTCCGGCGTGCGCCTTGCAGAGCTGGAGCCGGAGGGCAAACTGACCCTGCGCTTCCGGGTGGATGGGGTCTATGAGAAGAAGAAAATTGCGGTCTATGCGGGGGATACCCTGATTTTCAACCGCTTTCGCCAGATCATGGCCCCCGGAGAAATGGAAACCATCCAGCTTCGGTGTCAGGAGATTTTGAAGGCCCCGCAGATGCAGGGCCTGACGGTCAGATTGGAGGGATAAGCATGGAAGAACGGAAGCTGACCTGTATCTGCTGTCCCCGTGGCTGTCAGATCCATGTGGAATTGGAGGAAGGGCGCATTGTCTCCGTCACGGGAAACAGCTGTAAAAAGGGAGATCAATATGCCCGGAAGGAACTGACTCATCCCACCCGGATTGTCACCAGTACGGTGCGGGTCAGAGGAGGCGTGCGGCCTGTGGTCAGCGTGAAAACCGCCGCAGACCTGCCAAAAACCGCAATTTTTGACTGTGTTCGGGCCTTGAAGCAGGTGGAAGTCCCGGCCCCGGTGGCCATTGGACAGGTGCTGCTCCGGGATGTGGCCGGAACCGGCGTAGATGTGGTGTCCACCGCCCGGGTGGAACGGAAATAAGAAGCAAATGGGGTGCGGCCATTGGGCGGCACCTCCATTTTCCATAGAAGCCCATTGCGCCGGGAAGGGCGTCGGACGATCATAGAAGCATCCCATTCATCAGAAGATCGACAGGGGAGGAAGGTATCATGGGAGAACTGATTGCAAGACGGCAATTTACGCCGATGTATATTTGGCTGGATCTTGCGTTCCTGCTGTTTTTTGCAGGGCTTTTACTCTACAAGCGGAAATACATGACCGTGGCGGTGGGGGCCGTGTTCGGGGTCATTTATATGGTCGTGGACTACGGAATTTTTCATCTGGTCTGCCATTCCCGAAGCATCACCGGCGGAAACCTGTTCTGGGTGCTGCTGTGGATGTCCATGAGCTACGGATTTACCAATTTCTCTTGGATCTGGCTCTGGATGCAGCGGGACAAGCATCTGCTGGAATGGTCGCTGCTGATCCTCTCGTGGTGGTTCTGCTGTCCGATGATTGCGGCCACCTTCTCCGGGGATCAGACCCCCATTGTGATCCAGCGCACCACCGGGGCCTACCATGGCTATATGGCCCTCCTGCTCTTTGTGGGCTATGCCATTTTGATCGTCTACAATATGAGCCAGCGGAAAAAGGAAAAACAAATTCAAATCCCATGGCTGCTGGCCATCGGGATTCTGGTACAGTTTGGCTGGGAGGCCGGACTGTTGCTGGGTGGGATCCGCAGCGCAGGCTTTGCCACCTTGGAGGAAAAGCTCCTTCCGCTGATCGTCAATTCCCTGCTGGAAACCAATCTGGGGATGCCCTATATCTACCTGATTTTCATTGGGATCACCGCCCGCTATACGGAGTGCTTCTGTCGGCGGGAAAAGCCCCTGAAATTTACAGACCGAATTGCAGAAAATAATATGGAATAGACTGGAAAGTGAATGAAATAATGGATATTACCTATGAAAAATTTTTAGGTTTTCAAATTGATCTGGCCCCGGTGGGGGTTTCGCACAGCGAGGAGAACTTCCCATATTTCTGTACCCCTCAGGGCGCAGAAATCATCGGCTGGGCCGGGGTGGACGGCATCCATTACTGCTTCGTCCCGGGTTTTGGGGAGATGGTGTTTTCCGTCAGCCCCATGGAACTCCCGCCGAACTATGTCCGGCCTCTGGCCCGGAGCTTTGAGGATTTCCTGCGGCTGCTGCTGGCCTGCAAGGACGCCAATCTTCTGGAACAGGCTTGGCAGTGGCCTGAGGAGGTGCTTGCTCAGGCAGTGGAAGAAAGCGAATCAGATGCCTCTGCGCAGGACACGCTGGAGCGAATCGCAGAAACCACGCACCTGACTCCGATGGAACACCCTTGGGCCTATATGCGAGCGCTTCAGGAGGGCTTTGACGACAGCAAAATCCAATACACGGAGGACTTCTATGACCCGGATATGAACCCCAATGCGCCCTCAGAAGCATGGGCTGTGAGCTATGACGGTACCATTTACAATCCAATCAACAAGGGAAGCGCCGGGACGGAAATTCCGGTGAATCGGGAATTTCAACTGGCAGGCAGGCGTTTCCGGGTGCCTGCGGTGTATGTCTGCGACCAAGGAATGGTGGTGGATCTCTGTATGCAAGTGGAGCTGGGGGCCTATCGGCAGTTCATGGAGCTGTGGTACACCCGATTTGAAGGCCGGGACGGGGAGGATCTGAACCGGCGGGAGCGGCTGCTTCTGGAATGGGAAAATCCCCTATGCTTCGACTTTGAGGCGCAGCTGCGGGTCAACGGAGAGCGATTGATCCAGCGCAATGGCAGCAGCGTCTGCTACCTTCCCGGTGACCCCAGCGAGGAGGAAACCCGGTTGATCGCCGAGCATTACCGTCTGGATCTCAGCGCCCCTTGGTGCCTGTTCCGGCGCAATTTCCCATGGAAAAACGGCAGACAGCCCGAGATCCAGACACTGGAGCTTACCATGCGGCCCGAGCCGACGGAAATTCCGGGAGGGATTTTTGAAGCTTCCCGACCCGGGGAGCAGATCGATCTGCACATCCCCGGTCATCCCTGTACCCTGACGGTTGTGGATGTCCAGCAGGAAATTCTGGATACCTCCATGATGGCCACGGACGGATTGGAATACCCCGACCGCTATGCCATGCTGACCTATACCCTGTCACCCCAGCCGGAGGCAGATGCCTTCTATCTTCGGGATCTGGCGGAAAACGACCAGCCCAGACCCAGACAGGGGGAGCGGTCGGATGCGGAAAGCTGTGAGGCTGCCGCTCTTGCCATCATCGGCGGCGCAGATGGCCCCATAGCCATGGTGGTGGGCGCTCCCCAGACGGAAACCGTCCTTGCCGCCTGTTCGGCGCCTCATTTTGAGCCGCCCCGGCACATCCGTTGGTATCCGATCCTTCGGGTACAGGAGCATGAGCCGGTTTCAGTCCAGCTGATTGGGTAAGATCTTCGTTCTTTTCGGCGAACAGACAAAAATACGCCGAGACCCTTGTATTCCTCGGCAGACTGTGTTATAGTAGAATCACTTCTCAGGAAAGGCGCTTCGGCGTGAGGTGTGAAATGAACAATTAAGTATTTCAGTGAGGAAACAGAATGTGCTTCGGGCGGTTTGGATACCGTGACGAGGCAGCTTTGTTGTGCCGAATGAGATACTGGTTCTGTTCATGACCGCCGTCCTTATGGGAAGGGTGTTTTTTGTGCAGATTTCAGCGCCCGTTTTCGGCTAGGAAAACGGGCGCTTTTCTTGTTTGGCGGTGTGGAGGGCAGGCGGTTTGAGCCTGCCCAAAAGGAGAGAATTATATGAAAAGCACGAAAAATACCAAATATTTTCCCTATTATCGATCTTTTTTTCAAAACAATCTTCTACATTTCCTGCTGGGGATCCTGTCGGCGGTCGCAGAATCCGGCTGTATGGTCGCCATTGCATGGCTGGTACAGCAGCTGTTGGATGTGTGTACCGGGCATCCCACGGGCAGGAGCTTTTCCCAGCTGGCGATGATCGCCTTCGGGGTCATTGCACTGTATCTGGGAGCCATTCTGGTGGATCGGTGGGCCACCGCTCGGTTTATTCCCCGGGCCATGGTGCAGTATAAGCAGTTCCTGTTTTCCCGGCTGTCCCGGAAAAGCATTTCGGCCTTTCGCCGGGAAAATACGGCTACCTATCTCTCGGCCATTTCCAACGATACCCAGTCCATCCAGATGGGCGTCTGCGATTTGTTCAATGGAACCAGCCAGCTGCTGACGCTGGTGGGAGCGGTTTCCCTGATGCTCTGGTATTCGCCGCTGATGACCCTGACGGCGCTGGGCTTGGCAGGAGGGTTTTTCCTCCTTTCCATGCCGGCCAGCCGGGAGTTGATTCAGGCGGAGCAGGAGCTGTCCCTCTGCAACGAGGGGGTCACCGCCCGGTTCAAGGATTTTCTCACCGGATTTTCTGTGGTCAAGTCCTTTCAGGCGGAGCGGGAAATGGGACAGCTCTTCCGGGAGGCATCGGACAAAAGCGCAGAGGCCGACCGAAAAAGACGGATGGCCAGCGGAATGTTTTACCTGACCATCGACGGAGGTATGGCGGCCTCCCGGGTGGGGATCCTGCTGATCGGCGCCTATCTGGCCCTGACCGACCGTGGAATGTCCGCCGGTATGGTGGTGGCCTTTGCGGAGCTGCTCAAGCAGGTGATGCCGTCCATGCAGTCCCTCCCCCTGTATCTGGCAGATCTGAAGGTGGCCCGCACCCTGATCCGGAAGGCCGCAGACCATCTGGAACAGAATGTTCGGGACGAGGGGGAAGATTTTCCGCCCCGGCTGGAAAAGGGTGTGGAGCTGCGGTCGCTTACCTTCGGATATGAGCCGGGAAAGCCGGTGCTGCACACACTTTCCAGACGATTTGAAGCCGGGAAACGCTATGCGCTGGTGGGAGCCTCCGGCAGCGGAAAATCTACGCTCCTGCATCTGCTCATGGGTGGAAATACCTATGACGGAGAGATCCTGTTGGACGGAAAGGAGCTGCAAGGCATCAATTCTTCCTCCCTTTACGGCCTCGCTGCCCTGATTTCTCAGAATGTGTTCCTGTTCGATGCCACCATTTTGGAAAATGTCACCATGTTCCGGAAATTTCCCCCGGCGGAGACGGAACGGGCCTTGCGCCTGTCGGGATTGACCCGGCTGATCGAGCAGAAGGGAACTGATTTCCGCTGCGGAGAAAACGGATGCAGGCTGTCCGGCGGAGAAAAACAGCGGATCTCCATTGCCAGAAGCCTTCTGCGGAAAAGCAGTCTGCTGTTGGTGGATGAGGCAACCTCCGCACTGGATGCGGTCACGGCGGCTCAGATCTCGCAGGCTCTGCTGGATCTGGAGGGGGTGACGGAAATCGTGGTCACCCACGGACTGGACGAGCAGCTCCTGCGGCAGTATGATGAAATTTTGGCCCTCAAGGGCGGCTGTCTGGTGGAAAGCGGGAGCTTTCAGGAGCTGATGGAGCGCAGGGGATATTTTTACTCCCTGTACACCGTGACCCAGTGATCCGGCGGAGCGGATTGTGAAATTTTCCTGTACGGTCGGCCCTGCAATCACTTTTTGCCCTTCTTCCAATGCCCGACCGAAGGTATGAGAAAAGCGCTCCTGAGGAAATCAGGAGCGCTTTTTGAGGCAATATGGGGAAAACCGGCCTATTCCTCCGACCGAATGGCGTCAATGGGATTCTGCTTTTGCAGCTTTCGGACGGCATAGAACATGGTGATGAACACGGTCAGGAAGATACAGCCTGAGCAGATGACCAGAGAACTCCAAGGGGGCCGGAAGGCACTCCGGATGTACAGCCTGCTGATCAAGTAGCTGCCCAGCAGGCTGAGAGGAATGCCCCAAAGCAGAGATTTAAGACCGTATTGGAGACATTCAAAGGACATCATCCGGTTGATTTCCTTTCGCTTCATGCCGATGCTCCGCAGCATCCCGAAGTCCTTGCGGCGCAGGGCGATGTTGGTGGAAATGGTGTTGAACACATTGCAGATGCAGATGAGGGAAATCAGGGTGATAAAGCCATAGGAGAAGATACGGATCATGGTAATGAGGTTGCGCTGTTCGATTTGGTTAGACAGCAAATCGATGTATCCGATCTCTTCTTCATCGAGGAAGGCTTTGAAGGCCTTGTAATCGACAGCGGTGGCAGCCAGCTCCCGGAAATCGTTTTCGGGATCGACTGCGGAAAGGGGATAGATGAGGTCGATGGTATTCATCTCGTCAGATGTCCGAACTCCGAAGGGAAGGGCGCTGATCGACGCTCCCAGAGGGCATTTCAACGCTTCTGCATCCACCACAGCCAGAGGTTCTGCCTCAGCTTCTCCGGTGACCGGATTCCGGAAGTAATATTCGTAGCAGGAACTGTCATCCGTCAGGCGGAGTTCTACCTGATAAGACAGATCCAGTTCGGTTATGATGTCGTCCTCCTGCTCCTCTATGACGCTCACATCCAGATAAGGAGAAACAGGGTCGGAGGTCAGATGGTATGTGATGACCGCATCCTCATAACCGGCTGCACGCATTTCCTGCTCCACTCTGTTTTTGACTGCATCTGGAATCTCATCGGGGGTCAGGGTAATGGAGGAAACTCCCGCCCGGAATACCGGCGTGTCCAGACTGATCCGGTTTGCATAGGAATCATTGCCCTCGGCCTCATAATAGGTGAAATGAACCGGCGGCACCAAAGCAAGGGGATGCTCCGGATCCAGATACAGCGCAGGATCCAGTCCGGCTTTTGTCAGATAGGATTCCAGTACCGAATCCTCCAGATAATGGAATCGGATATGCTTGATTTTGCTGTCCGTCTCCCAAGGTCTGGAGGCAGCCGCCCCGGCCCAAGCATCCTGATAGGCGTCGGTTCTGTCTTCTGCCGGAATGACGGCATATGCCCAGTCCGAGGTAATGATGGCAGACTCCTTCAGCAGGGGACTGGAACGGATCTTCTGAACCTGTTCGGTGAACTTTTCAGGATCGTTCCGATCAATGGGGATGAGAAAGTCGAAATTATCCGTCACAAGCTGATCGTCCATGGTATTCTGGATCTCATGCACGAAGGAGCCGGCACAGACAAAAAGAACCATGCTGATGGTGAGGGAAATCACCGTTGCCCGATATTTCCGCTTGTTGACGGTATAATATTTCCGGGCCAGGGAAGCAGGAAGTCCAAAGAGCTTGTTTGAAACCTTACCTGCCCGAATCCCTTTCTTCGGAACCTGATAGTCCTGAGACTGGCGGATGGCCGCAATGGGGGCAACTTTTGTTGCCCGACGGGCAGGGATCCATGCAGAAATGAGAACGGTCAGCAGAGCCACCAGTCCGGCAGTCACAAATGCTCCAATAGACGGTACCGCTTGCAGGATGATGCCGTGATCCACGGCTCCGGCCAGAAAATGATCGATCAGGTCATGGGTCAGATATAGGGTAATGGCAATTCCACCGTAACCGCAGGCAAGCCCCAGAGGAATCCCGGCAGCACTGAGAAACAGGGCTTCTGTCAGAACGCTCTTTCGGATCTGCTTTTTGGTGGCGCCCACGCTGGAAAGCAGGCCATACTGCTTGGTTCGCTCCGAAACGGAAATAGAGAAGGCGTTGTAAATGAGGCTGACGGAGCCTGCCATGATGATGAGGCAAAGCACAGCGGCAAACTCGTGAATCATGTCATTGATATTGGTATACTGGCTGATACCATAGAAATTGAGCAGATTCTGATTGATTCGTTTGGTCTGGCCAAACCATTTTTCACCCAGTTCATAGGCGTCCTTCGGGGGAGTTTTTGCAAACATCCGGCTCCAGAGGATGTCTTCGCTTCCGTCGTCAAAGGTGAGCATACTGCTCAAATGGAGATCGTAGTCCTCAAAATACTGAAAGTACTGAGAGATTCCCACGATGGTAAAGGTTTTCTCAAATGGTTCGCCGGAGCTGGGAAGCTCCAGATTGTCCCAGTCATAGTGGGTGTCGATGGGGAATGTGACCTGCTGGCCGATTTCACAGGGCTGACCGCTTTTCTGGAGATAGTAGTAGGCATTGCGGGTGATGACGATTTCGGAGCCATTTTGGGGCAGGCGGCCTTCCTCCAGATTTGTGGGGATCATCTCAAAAAAGGCTTCATTTCCGGCGCCGATGATGTAATGTTCTTCCTGTGTGTCCCCTTCTTCGGTAAGCTTCAAGGAGGTATAGCCCACGGTTCCGACGGTGCCAAGCTTTGTGACCGCTTCTTCCTTCCGGATGGCAGCGAGATCTTCCCCGGTGCTGTAATCATACCGCACCATATAATCGCCGTTCGTTGCAACTTCGGTGCGGATCATATAGGACAGAATGCTGACGCCCATGGTGGTGACGGCGGTGAACATGGCGGCAGAGAGAATGATGCCCAGAATGGTCACCAAAGTCCGGGACTTGGCAGATTTCATATTCTGCCAGGTGAGATGCCGGATGAGCTTCATCTCATCACCTCATCTCTGACGATTTTACCGTCCTCGATGGCGATGATCCGGTCGGCCTGCATGGCGATGTTTTCATCATGGGTGATGACAATGAGGGTCTGTCCATATTTTTTGTTGGAGGCTTTCAGCAGCTCCATGATCTCCTGAGAATTTTTGCTGTCCAGATTGCCTGTCGGCTCATCTGCCAGAACCACGGCGGGATCGTTCATGAGCGCTCTGCCGATGGAAACCCGCTGCTGCTGGCCGCCGGAGAGCTGATTGGGCAGATGCTTTTCCCGACCCTTGAGATTCAGGGTATCCAGCAGATCAGCCAGATAGTCCTTGTTGATGGTCTGACCGTCCAGCTGCACCGGCAGGGTGATGTTTTCCACCACATTGAGTACCGGGATCAGGTTGTAAAACTGGTAGATGAGGCCCACCTGTCTGCGGCGGAAGATGGCCAGCTGATCCTCGCTCTGGGCAAACACATCCTCGCCGTTTAAGAAGACCTTGCCGGAAGTAGGCTGATCCACACCGCCCAGAATATGAAGCAGGGTGGACTTGCCGGAGCCGGACGGCCCGATGATGGCCAGAAATTGACCGCTTTCCACAGAAAAAGAGACATCGTTCAGTGCATGGATCTGGTTTTCCCCGACTCCGTAGATTTTAGAAAGATGTTCGACTTTTAGAATTTCCATAAAATTTCCCTCCGTTTCGTTTGATGCCTCTATCCTATCAGACCAACATGACGGTACGATGACTCTCAAGTTACAAATTTGTCAGATGACCTGCTTGTAGAACTTGATGGTAAAGCGAGCGCCGGTATCTCCGTTGGATGCCTGAATGGTGCCGTTCTGGTTTGCGATGATGCACCGGGCCAGAGAAAGGCCGATGCCAAAGGTTCCGGGACTGGCATTTTTCCCCTGATAAAACCGATCGAAGATGTGGGGCAGATCCTCCGGGGAAAAGCCCCCTCCCGTGTCCTCCACCTGAATTTGGGTATAGAGAGGCGTTTCTTCGGCGGTGACGGAGATGGTTCCTCCCTCCGGGGTATGCTCCATGCAGTTTTTGAGGAGATTGCCCAGCGCCTCTGCCGTCCAGTTGAAATCACCATGGAGCTGTTCTCCCTGACAGGAAACCAAAAGGGACTGATTTCGCAGATCCATGGGAATGGACACCGGCTCGGCGGCTTTCTCAACCAATTCCCGAACCGAAATCGACTCCGAAGCCAGTTCCACAGTCCCGGCGTCCAGCTTGCTGATTTTGAGCAAGGTTTCCACCAGCCAATCGATCCGACTGAGCTGCCTGCGCAGCTCTGCGGTCAGCTCCAGCCGTCGATGTGCCTCCAGTTCCGGGCCTCGGAGCAGGGTCACGGCCAGATTCATGGCGGTCAGGGGCGTACGAAGCTGATGGGAAATATCCGCAAGGGAATCGGCAAGATATTCTTTTTCCTTCTGCACCCGGTCGGCGGCCTCGGTCAGACGGATGGTGATCTTTTCCATCTGGCTGGCAAGGATCGACAATTCTCCCTCCTGATAGCGGTCAATGGGCAGAGGCGTCCCCAGCCGCAGAAGATTGTCCAGATCCTGATTGAGTTTTCGCAGCTGTCTCCGGGAATGGATTTTTTGCCCGATCAGAAGCAGAACCAAAAGCAGGATGATCCCATAGGCCATGTCAGTCACCTTCCATCTGATAGCCCATCCCCCGGATGGTGCGGATGTATCTGGGATCCTGCGGATCCGGCTCGATCTTCTTCCGAAGCCGTCCGATAAACACGCTCAGGGTGTTGTCGCTCACATAGTCCTCGGTGCAGTCCCAGATCTCCTCCAGCAGCCGATCCCGGGTCAGCACCTGCCCCCGATGATTGAGAAACACCAGCAGGAGCTTGTATTCCAGCGCCGACAGATAGACGGGCTGACCGCTTTTGGTCACAGCGGCCTTTTCGGTATCAATTTGGATTTCGCCCAGATTGATGATGCTCTGGCGCTTTCCCGTTCTCCTCAGAACGCTGCGGATCCGGGATACCAGCTCTCTGGGACGGAAGGGCTTTGCCACATAGTCATCCGCCCCCATATCCAGCCCCATGACCACACTGTATTCGTCCCCGGAGGCGGTGAGAAAAATCACCGGGATGGCGTGTTCCTTGGCCCATGCACAGACGGCAAACCCGTTCCCCTCCCGAAGCGAGATGTCCACCAGAGCCAGATCCGGGGCTTTCTGCTCCATGGCGGCAATGGCGGCCGTCTGCCCGGATTCCGCCCGGACGGAAAAGCCCTCCTCACCCAAAAATCCGGTGAGCATCCGAATGATGGCGTCATCGTCCTCCACCAGTAAGATTCGTTCCATACGATCCCTCCTTATTGATGGATATTCTACCATTCTTTGGGGATGATTTCCATTACATTTTGGTCATCTTGGGGCAAATCGCTGGGCGGAGGGGATGGAAAATCTGCAAAAAGGTACTGTGTACCGCTTGACGAGGCCGCCGTTTTCGCTATAATAGAGAAAAAGGAAGGGGGGAGCGGTATGCCGGATCAGATTCTGCTGCTGGAGGATGATTTTTTCCTGCGGGACGGGCTGACGGAGCTTCTGTCCCGGGAGGGTTATGGGGTTCAAAGCGCCCAAACCTGCGAGGAGGCGGCAAGACTGCTGGAGCATCAGGACTTTGATTTGCTGCTTCTGGATGTGATGCTCCCGGACGGGAGCGGTGTGGAGCTATGCAAAGCCCTTCGCAGGCAGGGCCGAGGGGAGCCGATCCTGTTTCTGACGGCCTGCGATGAGGAATTCCAGATCGTTCAGGGCTTGGACGCCGGGGGCGACGACTATGTGACCAAGCCCTTCAAAATGCAGGAGCTGCTGTCCCGGGTTCGGGCCTTGCTGCGGCGCAGGGCCATGGAACCGAGACAGAAACGGTTGGATGCCGCCTCCCTGTGTTATGACAAAAACGGAGCTGCGGTCGCTCTGACCAAAACGGAATACCAGATCCTCAGCACCCTGCTGGCCGGAAACGGGATGACCGTTACCAGAGCCGTTCTGTTGGATCGGATCTGGGACTGTGACGGAGATTTTGTAGACGATAATACCCTGTCCGTCCATATCAGCAGGCTCCGGGAGAAAATCGGCCCGGGTCATATCGTGACGGTACGGGGCATCGGTTATCGCTGGGAGGAGAAGGCGTGAAGGAGCTTGTTTTGATCGCAGCGGCAGGGCTTTCCCTGCTGCTGTTGCTGTGGCGGCTCTGGGCGCAGCGAAGGGCCATTCTTCGTCTGCGGGAGCAGGTGGACGCCTTTCTTCTGGATGGAACCCGGACGGAACTCAGCACGGAGGATTCTGCCCTCGGACATTTGCAGACCAATATCTGTGAGCTGGAAAACCGCCTGCTTCTGGAGCGGGAGCATACCAAGCAGGAGAGCAGGCAAAATGCCCAGTTCCTTTCGGATATTTCCCACCAGCTGAAAACACCGCTGGCCGGACTTCGGCTCTACTGTGAGATGGAGGCGGCCTCCGGTGGGGACAGCCATGGGGAAAAAGAGCTGGCGCTGATCGAGAAGATGGAGGATCTCATCCAGAAGGTACTCCGTTTGGAAAAGATCCGCAGCGAGGCCTATGAGATGCAGTTTGCGGATTGTGACCTTTGCAGCATCGGGCTGGCCCTGCGTTCGGAGCTGCTTGCGCTGTTCCCCCGGAAGCAGATCCTTGTGGATGGAACGGCCTCCCTCCGGGCCGATGAGAATTGGCTGCGGGAGGCGCTGGGGAACCTGATGAAAAATGCCTGTGAGCATACCCGGCCCGACGGGACTGTGCGGCTCACGATTGCTCCGGGAGAACGGTCGGTCAGCATCACGGTGGAGGATGACGGCGGCGGGGTTCCCGGCGCAGAACTGCCCCGACTGTTCGACCGATTTCACCGTTCGTCCAATGCGGCACCCAACAGTGCAGGCATTGGCCTTGCCATTGCGAAAGCCATCATCGACAAGCATCACGGGACGATTTCTGCCAGAAACGGCCAAAAAGGACTGGCGGTAGACCTCTGTATCCCCCTGATCGATGCGAATATCAAGCTGTAACAGAGTCCTGCGGGGCTCTGTTTTTCGTATCTTACGATTTTGTAAGATTGCTGTAAGGTGGCTGTAAGCTTGAAGGTATAAAATGATGGTATCAACCGCAAGGAGGGATACCATGTATCACAGAAAAAGAAAGCACCCGGTTTGGAGGGCAGTTTCCTTGCTCCTTCTGCTCCTTTTGGTGAGTACGGCGCTGAAGCAGCCGCAGCTCCGCAGGGGCGTGGAACTTATGGTGAATCGACGGCCCCATTTCTCAGAGGGGTCTGCATCCGGCGCCGGGGGGATCCCGCAGGAACTGCTGGATCTTATGGAGCGCAACCCCGAAACAGAAGATTTTGTTCGAAATTATCCGCAGGAATACGGGAAGAGCCACGAAATTGATATGGGATCCTATCGAGCATCCCCAAGGGTTCCGTTGTTCCTGCAATGGGACCCGCAATGGGGGTATCTGGATTACGGAAACAGCATCGTGGGCCTCAGCGGCTGCGGCCCGATCTGTCTTGCCATGGCAGGGGGCTATGTAACGGGGGACTATGATACCTTCCGCCCGGATCGGGTGGTGGAATTTGCGTTAGAAAACGGGTACCGGGTCCCCGGGAATGGAACCAGCTGGAGCCTCATCAGCGAGGGCGGTGTGAAGCTGGGACTGGATGTGACGGAGATCCCGCTGGATCGGGAACGGATGATCCGGAATCTGGAGGTGGATAACCCCATTATCTGTATCATGGGGCCGGGAGTGTTCACATCGGATGGACATTATATCGTGGTGAGCGGATATGAGGACGGAAAGTTTGTGATAAACGATCCAAACAGCAGGGAGCGGTCGGAAAAAAGATGGGAATATGAGGAATTTGAGGATCAGATCCGAAACCTTTGGGTCATACGATGAAGGAATAACGATCAATCTTACAAAATTGTAAGGTTTCTCGTAAGATAATCGTAAGGTTGACGCATTATCATTGGAGTAACGAAATGAGAGGAGGATCCATCTATGAACATCATTGAATGTGAGGATCTAAACAAAGAATATCTGTCCGGCGAATCCACGGTCAAGGCTGTGGATCACATCTCACTGGAATTTGAACAGGGGGAGTTCTGTGCCATCACCGGCCCCTCCGGCTCGGGAAAATCCACGCTGCTCCATGTGTTAAGCTCTCTGGAAAATCCCACCTCGGGAAAGGTGATCTACGGAGGAAAGGATCTGGGGAAATACTCGGACAATCAGCTTTCCATCCTGCGCCGGCGGCGGTTTGGCTTTGTGTTTCAGGCCTATAATCTGGTGCAGGAGCTGACGGCCTACGAAAATATCCTGCTGCCGGTGATGCTGGATCACAGAAAACCCGACGAAGCATACCTCAACAACCTGATCGATCTGCTGGGCATCCGGGATCGGCTGGATCATCTGCCCTCGGCGCTCTCCGGCGGTCAGCAGCAGCGCATCGCCATTGCCAGAGCCTTGGCAAACCGTCCCTCTATTCTGTTTGCCGACGAGCCAACAGGAAATCTGGACGGAAAAAGCGGCAGGGAAGTGATGAGCCTGCTGAAATATGTCAGCCGGGAGCTGGGCGTTACCTTGATTCTGGTTACCCATGATTTGGGGGTAGCAGAACAGGCAGATCGGATCCTGACCATTGAGGACGGAAAAATCGTCCGGGACACCAAAAACGGGGTGATTTAAGTGGCAAAGAAACTGACGATCAATTCCGTCGCTCTGGGGAACCTGCGCCAGCGACGGAAGCAATATCGGGCTTTGATTGCAGCCATTGTGCTGGCGATGATCTTTTCCAGCGGTGTTCCCTTTTTCGCCTCCTGCGCCGAGGCCTCCAAGCTGGAAACGATGCGCCGTGCCACCGGGAAGCAGACAGCTTTGGTGTTTGACACGCAGGATCTGGATCTGATGCCCTTGCAGGAAAGCGGTCTGCTGTCGGAACCAATCGGCTATATCCATCTGCTGTCCTTCGACTGGACAGAGAACCGGGAAAAGGGCATGACCGTGGGCTGGCTGGATGAAACTGCCGCAGAGCAGTATTATCTCCAGCTCTGGGATGGACGGATGCCCGAGGCCCGGGGAGAGATCGCCATTGAGCGAACCCAGCTTCTGCGGCTGGGGCTGGAGGATACCCCCATCGGCGGGACGATCACCCTCCGGGAAGTACCGACAGACGGAAACGGCTATCTGGAAACCGTATCCGAAAAGCAGTACACCCTCTGCGGCATTTTGGAAAATCGGAAAAGTGTCATTGAGGGAGATGAGGGGAGAACCGAGGGATATGTTGCAAAGATCCCGGCAGCCTTTGTCTCCAAAGAGGAGCCGCTGGCGCTGGGGGGCAGAGAATCCCACATCGCTCTGCTGAGTTTTTCGGATACCGATGTGCAGATGACTGAGCTGCTTTGGGAGGTTGGCGCCGGTGAGCAGATGATCTATACCTATTACATGAATCACTGGGGCGCCCAGCTCAATTCCATTCAATCCACCTCCGTTCTGGCGACTTCCCTGTCTGTTCTGCTGGCGGCTCTGAGCTGCTTTGGCATTGCCAATGCGTTTGCCTCCAATCTCCGGGAGCGCAGACAGCAGATCGGCCTTCTTCGGGCGGTGGGAGCCACCCGGCGGCAGATCATCCAGCTGTTTGGCCGGGAGGCCATGCTGATCGGCCTGATTTCGGCACCGCTCAGTGTCTGCCTGTCCTATTTTGGGGTCAAGCTGTTTGCAAAACTGATGGGCGATTCCTTTGTGTTTGTGCCGAATTTCTCCCTGCTGGTGGGCGGCGGTGTCTTTGGATTTGCCGCTGTTATGGTTTCGGCCCTGCTGCCTCTGCTCCGGGCCTGCCGGGTCCCGCCCATGCAGGCAATTCGGGATGTGGAGCTGGCCCGGAAAATGCACACCCGTCGGATCCGATCCCAGAAGGATTTTCAGATGGGCAAGCTGCTGGCCAAGCGGAAGCTCATGTTTATGGGCCTGCGGCAAATTGCCCTCAGTCTGCTGCTGACCTTTGCCACGGTGATTCTGTTTGCCGTCATCGGCCAGAGTACCCAGTGGCTTCGGAATCTGGATGCCATTCGCAATCCCTATGACTATGAGGTTTCTGCAAGTATATGGGATGTGGTACATTCGGCGTTTCTCTATGAACCGGAAAATGAGCGAATCATTACGCAGGCCCAGCGGCAGGAAATTTTGGCCCTTCCCTATGTGAAGGAGGTCAGCGGTCAGAAAAATGCGTGGATCAATCTTCAGATCGACGGTGAATTTCCGCCCTATCTGGAGGTGAACGAGTATGGAACCGAGGCCTACGGGAACAGCCGTTTTGAGAGCGTGGGCAATAGCGTTTATCGTGTTGGCAGCGCCCCCACCCGGGAAAATCTGCGACAGCTGGTACAACAGTATCCCAATCCCGATTATGAGGAACGCCACAGCTGGGGCGGATATACGGAGGAAATCTATGCGGCTCCGTTTCTGGCGCAGTCGCCCCAGTGGATCGCAGGTCTGGCCCCCTTTGTCTGGGAGGGGGAAATCGATTTGGACAAGCTGAATTCCGGGGAGGAGATCCTGCTCAATGCCCCGGAAAAGGTGGGCTTTCATCTTAGACAGTACCCCAATGGGGGCTGGTCCATGGGGCTGATGGATCTGTCTGCGGAGGCGGAGCCATTCTACTCCAAGGATGACCAGAAAAACATGGAGCATCTTCTGGCAGAGGCAGAATGTCCTTACCATGCAGGAGATCTGCTGCGGCTCAGTATGCTGACCATGGGGCCTGAGGGAGAACCGATCAGGCAGGATCGGACGGTTCGCATCGGCGCCATTCTGTCCGACCCCCAAAAGCTGGGGATGGGATATGTACATTATGGAAACAGCAATGAATTTGCAGTTCTGACCACCACGGAGGGCTTTGACCAATTCCATCGGTTCTCGGGCTATGACACGGTCAAGATCCGCCTGAATACCCAAGTGACCCCGGAAATCGATCAGGAGATGACTGCCATTCTGGAGGCTCTCTGCCCCGGAACCTACATCCGTTCGGACTTCGCCTCCAATGAGCGGGCCAAGGAAGATTTCAAGATCCAGACGGCGGTGCTGGGCAGTCTGGTACTGGTTCTGTGTGCGGTGGCGATTTCTCTGGTCAACGGCTCCATTTCCGCCCAGATCCGGGAGGGAAAGCGTACCATCGGAACCCTCCGGGCGGTGGGGGCCTCCAAACGGGATGTGATGAAAAGCTATCAGCGCCAGCTCCTGCCCATGACAGGACTGGGCGTGCTATTGGGAATGTGTATTTATCTGGGTGCCTGCGGCTATCTGTATCTGCACTACGGGGCGCAGGTATTGCGGCAGGAGATAGGGGCCTTTGTGCTTTGGCCTGCCCCGGTGCTTTTTGGGGGGATCTACGGCATTTGCAGGCTCCATTTGAGCAACCAGCTCCGAAAGGTCAGTAGACAGAGCATTGTAGAAAATATCAGGGAGTTGTAGCATATGAAACTGTTATCCATTGTTCTGGCGCTGGCCATGCTGCTTTCTCTGTCGGTTTTGGCAGAGGAGACACAGCCCTCCATGCCCCAAACGGAGCCTGTTCCCACTGAGGCGGCTCCCACGGAGGAATCCATCCCCATCGAATCGGAGCCGCCCACCGTACCGGCCACTCAGCCAACCACCCTTCCAGCCACCGAGCCGACTGTCCCTGTTTCGCTGGAAATCGACACGGTTCATCTCTACAAGGGCATGGAAAAGCCCTACGAAAGCGGATATAGACCCCTTCTAGCTGACGGGATGGCGCAGATCGTCCTGCCCGTCAAGGCCGTGGGAGGTCTGCGGGACAACAGGCTCAAGGCGTCTCTGGATCTGGGCATGGGGCAGGAGCTGCCCTTTGTGGCGGCGAGCTACGAAAAGGAATTCCGCTTGGCATCCGTTCTGCCGGAAAATTCCACAGAGGCCCAGAAAATATATCTGATTTCCTTTGAAGTGGCACTGGCAAAGGATCGCATCAACGGCACCTACCCTGTGACCGTTCGGATTTCTGCCTATGATGAAGCCAATCAGCCGGTTTCCTTGGAACATACCGTTTTCGTTACCGTCACCGACGGACGCTCCGGGGAACCGGAGATCCCCACCATGCCGGAGCCGGAAAAGCCTACGGCAGATCCGATGATTTATATCTCCGGGGCCAAACTGGAGCCGGAAATTGCCATGGCGGGTGAGCCGTTTGCCCTGACGCTGACCCTGCAAAGCTCCCTGCCGGATAGATCTGTTGAACATCTTCTGCTGACGGTGGAGCCGGAAAATCTCCGGATCAATCTCTTGGAGGACAGCCCGGTGATCCCGCTGGGACGGATGGGGGCCGGGGAAACCAAAACCGTGACTCTGCATTTTGACACGGATCCGTCGATCTCGGCGGAAAAACATCGGATCTTCTTCAAATTCCAGTATGACAGCAGGCAGACACTGGGCCTGCGCTCCGAGGGGAGCTATATCCTCGATGTGCGACAGAGCGCACGGCTGGATTTTGACGGGGCGTTCCTGCCGGTGAAGGTGTTCCAGCAGGATACGGTGCAGCTTTCCGTGGATCTCATGAACACCGGCAAAAGCACCCTCTATAACTGCCGCATCGATTATGAGATTGAAGGGCTGGCCTCCGGCGGCACCACCTTTCTGGGTGAGCTTCAAGCCGGGAGCAACAAGGTCGGCACCGGGAATCTCCGGGTCGGCTCCGACCGTCTGGGGGAGGTGAGCGGGATCGTCCGCATCTCCTATGAGGACGCCTTCGGGCAGGTGTATACAAAGGAGGCCGAGGTGGCGACCACCATCGAGGAAAAGCCGGCTCCTGAGCCGGTGGAAATGCAGGAGGAGCCAACGCAGAATCGTCACTGGTGGGCCTTTGTCCTGCTTGGTGTGGCCTTGGGCGGCGGCTTAGGCTTTGGGATCCCGTGGCTCATCCGGGACCGCAGACAGCGGCAGGAGGATGATCTGAGGCTGTAACACAGCCGGTTGAAAAATCGGGGAAAAGGGATTGAATTCCCGGGAAAAATATGCTATACTGAAGCTACTTCCTAAGAAAGGCGCTTTGGCGTAGAGGTGTGAAATGAACAACTAAGTATTTCATCCGTGAACAGAGGCAGCTCCGGGCAGATTTGGTTTCTCCCGAGGCTGGATTGCTGCGCCGAATGAGATACAGGTTTTCACACAACCGCCATCCGCAGAGGAAGGGGAGCTTGTCTGTATAACTGTGCCTGTTTTCGGTCTGGAAACAGGCATTTTTCTTTTTCGGCCACCGTAGATCAGGAGGCTATATGTTACAGATTCAAAATGTCACTTTTATCCACAAGAAGGATCTGCACACGCTGGTGCAGAATGGGGGCTTCGTCCTGAATCCGGGGGATAAAGCCGCCCTCATCGGGGAGGAGGGGAACGGAAAATCCACCCTGCTCCAATGGCTTTATGACCCGGCGATGGTGGAGGACTATGTAGAAGCCAGCGGAGAACGGATCCTTGGCAGAGAGCGGCTGGGCTATCTGCCTCAGGAGCTGCCCCAGCGCTGTCAGGAAATGACCGTGGGGGCATATTTTGCAGAGGCTCCCTGTTTTTACGATCAGGATTATCAAACCCTGCGGCGGCTGTCCCGGCAGGTCGGATCCCAGCCGGATCTTTTTTACAGTGAGCAGAAAATGGGAACCCTTTCCGGCGGAGAACGAATCAAGATCCAGCTGCTCCGGCTGCTGATGACCCAGCCGACGGTGCTTTTGCTGGATGAACCGTCCAACGATATGGATCTCGGGGCGCTGGAATGGCTGGAAAGGCTCATCCGGGACTTTGATGGGATCGTCCTCTATGTTTCCCATGATGAGCGTCTGCTGGAGGCCACCGCCAATGTGATCGTCCATATGGAACAGCTCTATGAGAAAAAGGAGAGCCGATGGGGAGTGTTCCGCATGACCTATGGGGAATATATGGAGCAGAGAGCCAAAAAGTTTCTCAGGCAGGAGCAGCAGGCCATGGAGGAACGCAGGGAAAAGCAGCTGCGGGATGAGAAGCTGCGACGGATCTCCCAGAGGGTGGAGTATGAGCAGGCGGTCATATCCAGAGGCGACCCCCACGGCGGCAGGCTCCTGAAGAAAAAGATGCACACGGTCAAATCCATGGAGCGGCGCTTCCAGAAGGAGGATGCCCGGATGACAGAGCGGCCCGTGATGGAAGCGGCCATTGCCCTCAAGCTGAATTCGGATGTATCCCCCCTTCCCGCCGGGAAAAAGGTGCTGGAGCTTCATCTGGACAGCCTGACTGTGCCGCAGACCCAGCGGATCCTGTCCAGAAACCTGCATCTGCTGGTGAAGGGCAGTGAAAAAATCTGCATCATCGGTGCAAACGGTGTGGGAAAAACCACCCTGCTGCGGCACATCCGTCAGGCACTTCTGGCCCGCAGGGAGATTCAGGTGGGCTATATGCCCCAGAATTATGAGGAGGTGCTGGATCTGAGCCAGACGCCGGTGGAATTTTTGGAGAAAACCGGCTCCCGGGAGGAGCATACGGCCATACGAACCCTGCTGGGAACCCTGCGCTATACCGTAGAGGAGATGGATCATGCCATCGGCCAGCTGTCCGGCGGACAGAAGGCGAAGCTCTTACTTCTGCGGATGATTCGCAGCGGAGATCAGGTGCTGCTTCTGGACGAGCCGACCCGGAATTTTTCGCCGCTTTCCGGCGGAGCCATCCGAGAGCTGCTTCACAGCTTTCCCGGCGCCATTATCAGCATTTCCCATGACCGGACATACATCTCACAGGTCTGCGATACCGTCTATGAGCTGACCGAGGAGGGGCTAAATCAGCGGTGGGATTTTTAACCGAAGAGCCACAAAGGGGATATGAAAAGGGCGCAGGCCGAAGCCTGCGCCCTTCTGGGTGTCTGTTGGAAAAATCGGAGTGGGAACGGATTATCCGAGGATCCTTCCCACGATGGACTGTTGGATTTCGTCCAGCTCCCAGTTCGTATGGAGCTTGATGATTTTGTTCTCGTAGCAGAGGATATAATGACTGGAAAAGGCATCGTCCCAAAGCTCCTGATAGGCCTCCAAAGCGCCCCATGGGGCCGGGTCGATGGGTTCAAAGTGATTGACAAAGAGAACTTCGCCGTTTTCAATCGTATCCTTCCGACTGCGGAGCAAATCGTTTTTGCAGAGCGCATAGACAAAGGGAGCCTTGCTGTCAAGAACCTGATAGTCCATTCTCGGCACATCCTCCGTGGTCAGGGGCCACTGGCGATATTGACGGTTTGCAAGCAGGAAGGACTCCTCGCTGCGCTCCTCGGTAGACCATTCCATCTGCGCCGTGTCCGTCAAATCCTCCACCCGGAGGGGGATTTCGTCGGCAAATACATCCCGTTCCAGATCGTAGAGCAGATAGGTACCCACCGGCTCACTGGGGAAGGTCAGATGATATTTGATGCCGATGAAGGAAATCAGCGCTAGCATCACCAAGGCCATCGCAACGCTTGCACCCATGCCCACCCAAAAATTGGTCTTTCCCCTGACACCGGATTCCTTCATGGCCTTGGTCAGCCATTTCACGAAAACAGCCACCACGATGACCGGCAGACAGCACAGCGCCAGAAAGCCTGCTTTCCCGTTGAAGCTCAAAATCATCAGGGCCAGCAGAAGCCATGTCAGACCGCCCAGCACCAGATTGACCCACCGGGCATTCCAGACGGAAATATAACGGCCTTCCAATGCTGCATCCGTGGCCTTTCGATACCAGAGATGCCACGAAATCAGACTGGTCATCCCCATGAGGATTATCAGGATGGAATCGGGAATCAGAAAGACCCAGAAGCCTTTGGAGAGATAGTTTGTGGGGGAGGTAAAAAGCTGAAGCATCATCAACCCCAGCAGGAATAAGCCGTTGAAAATCTGGAATCGGGCGGTTGGGATCCCATTTTTCTTCATACAGCGGCGAATGGATTCCACCTGGGTCACCGGGTCGGTTTCCAGCGGAAGGGGATGGGGCTGTTCGTTGTAAAAAATCTGCATCTGCCCCCATCGGGCCTGCAAATGCCACCTGTTGTCGGCGCTTAAATCCTCTAAAAGCTCCTCCTTGGCAGTGGGGCAGGGGTTGTAGGTGGAGCCGTCTGCCACATAGAGAATGGAGACATGGACATTCCGGGGCCTTTCCTTGCGATAGCGCCAGAGGGTGGCGCCGGTTTTGTCCAGCATCCAGCCCTTTTTGGCCATTCCCTCCAGATCGTTCTGGATGCGCTCCCGGTCGAAAAATGCAAATCGATTCAGCCTGTAAGTCCGTTCGCTCATTTTGAACACCTCCCGGTGAAGCGGCGGTAGTCCTCCGCCTGTGCGTTCAGCCGTTCATACTCCTGTCGGAGCATGGAACAACCTTTTTCTGCGATTTGATAGCTGCGTTTTCGACCCTCGACCTTGGTTTCCACGATCATGCCCTCCTCCAAAAACTGTTCCAACAGGTTATAGAGGGTCCCGGAGCCGATGGTGACACGCCCGGCGGTCATTTCTGGAACCCGAAGCAGAATGTCGTTTCCGCAACATTCCTGCTGCAAGCATAAAAGCACATAGAACATCTGCTCGGTCAGGGTCTTGAATTTTTCTCTGGCCATTCCCATCCTCCTCTCAATCCTCGAATATCGAGGTTACATCTTTATTCTATCCTCGAATATCGAGGATGTCAAGAAAAAATTTGAGAAAATCGGGATTCCTACTTGACAAAGATCTCCTACATATGTAGTATAAACATAGATACTACACTTGTAGGAGGCGAGAGAAAATGAAACTGTCAGAACGGGAATGGACGGTTCTGGATGCCCTGTGGAAGCTGGGTGAGGCAGAGCTGGGGGCAGTCGTGGAGGCCCTTCATCCGAAAACCGGGTGGAACCGAAACACGGTGCTGACCTATCTGACTCGGATGGAGGATAAGGGACTGGTCTGCATCGAAAAAGAGAAAAATCCGCACACCTATCGGGCGGCACTGAACCGGGCGGACTGTCAGGCCCGGGAACGGAAAAGCTTTCTGAACCGGGTCTATGGCGGTTCCCGAGGGGATCTGATTGCGGCCTTTCTCCGGGAGGAACCGATTTCACCGGAGGAAGTGGAGGAGCTGCGCAGGCTCTTGGATGAAATGGAGGTGTAGCCATGGGAACCTTCTGGTCGTTTCTCCTGCAAACCCTGACGGCCTCCGGGGTAGCGCTGTTCCTTCTGGTTTTGAAGGAGCTGTTCCGGGATAAGCTGTCCCCCCGATGGCAGTTTTCTGTTTGGGGTATTCTGGGACTGGTTCTGCTGATTCCCGCCGGACACTTCGGACGGCACCTGCTTCTGGACTGGCCCCTGTGGCTGGATACCTTGAAGGGATACTGGTTCGGGGACTTTTCCCGGACAGAGGTCTTTTTTCCCATTCCGCTGATGCCAAAAGGATTTCCACGGAACATAGCAGACTGGCTGTTTCTGGTCTACCTTGTGGGAGTTTTCTTTTTCGTATTTCGGTATCTTTTTTCCTATATCCGCCTCAGAAGCATCCTCAAACAGGGACAGACCATTGCAGATCTCCCGGAGCTGACAGCCTTGCAGCAGAGCTACAAGCTCCCGAGGTGCAAAGCGGTTCAGGTCAGCGGGATCGACTCTGCATTTGTCTGCGGTGTTCTTCGCCCTGTTTTGGTGATACCTGCGGATCGGGAAACCGACCCCAAGGTGCTGCTGCATGAATTGCTTCATCTGAAAAACAGGGATGTGGTCTGGGGCATCGTGATTGCGTTTTTCCGCTGCACCCACTGGTGCAATCCGCTGCTCTGGTACTGCGCCGATCAGGCGCTCAATGATATGGAAGCCCTCTGCGATCAGCGGGTTTTGGAACAGCTGGAAGGGGAGGATCGGCGGGAATATGGGAGGATCCTCCTATCCATGGCCAATGACGCCTATGCCCGCACGCCCGGTACCTCATCGGCGGCCAACGGCGGCTCGAACATCCGCAAACGGATCGAGGCCATTGCCCGGTTCAAGCGCTATCCCAAGGGGATGGGGTTGGTTTCCGTGTGCATTTTGGTGACGCTGATCGGGCCGCTGCTGATCGGTTCCCGGACGGATGCCGCTATGTGGCAGTCGGCCCCCGGCGACGGGAATGGCTTCGCTCTGGTAAAATCCCTGACCGCCGCAAGGCAGACCTCCTGCACCTCCTTCGCAGGCGCTCTGGACAGCTACGCCAAGGCGCTGCTGTCAAATAATGCGGCATATCGGATGCTCTCGCTCTCCGACGCCCAGCAGGAAAAGCTGCTGGCGCAGGCCAGAGAGGGAAATCCAATGTGCTGGCTTGACACAAAGCCGGAACCCCTGTATGCCCATGCCGGGTATTGGGTCTATGGCCTGCGGAAAACGGAGGACGGCCATTGGGAGGCCCTGCTGGTATTCGAGCCGGTGCAACAAGCGGATTCCCCTCGGATGCGTCGGCTCTGTACGCAGAAGGTGGCTATGATCTGGGAAAACGGGCGATGGAATGCAGAACCGTTGGGGGACTTTCAATATGTGGAGGACTCCGATGGGGGGCCTCTGCGCTATGGCTGTCGGGATCTGCCGACAACGGTTTATACCGGAGAAGCCGGGGATTTCCAGATCCGTCTTCAGTTCCAGCAGTGTGCTGTGATGGATAACTGGGAGCTGCCGCAAAAGGAATCTCCGATTTTTTCCTCCGGGGAGCCGTTTTTTCAGACCATTCCCAACCCTAATTTGGAAATCACATCCGTTTTCAGCACCCATTGGGTGCAAATTACCTATACAGGCCCCCAGGAGGGACGGGCGCAGATGACACAGATCGGCCTTTCCATGGCCCCTTGGGAGGAAGGAACGGCCTATCCCGTCCTGCCCGTGGCCGACGGTGCCCATAGCGCCAGAAGTGCAGGCAATGGAGTATGGGAGGGAATCCACCTGTCTCCCGGCTGGGAAAATCCCATTGATCTCGGGGGCGGAGGCAGTTCGGATGTTTTTCGGATGGAGGTAGAGAATCCGCCCAGCCGATTTGCGGCGGCGCTTTATTTGAACGGGGAAAAGACCGCAGAGCTGGAGCTTTTACCGGAGGATCAGCCATGAAGCAAACGGATACGATCAAAAAAGGGATCACGGCGGCGGCCTTTGGCTGTCTGCTTCAGCATCTCCAATTCACCATCAATTCCATCGATCTCCTGCCGAATTTTCTGGCATATCTCCTGTATTTACTGGCCATTCACCATCTGAAAGAGGAAAACAGAGAGTTTGGACTGCTGGTTCCGCTGGGAACGCTTTTGGTTGGATGGAATCTGGCCCAGTGGCTGCTGAAGCTGTTTGGTATTTTGATGGAGGGCAAGCTGCCCGTTCTGGAAACCATGTTTGCAGCAGTGAACCTGTATTTCTGTTTCCAATTCTGTACGGATATTGCCCAGCTGGCGAAACGGTATCAGTCGGAGGAGCAGCATCTGGATCAGAGCATCTGCCGTTGCAGAACGATCCTGACGGTGACCTCAACGATTTTTGCGCTTCCGCTGGGACTGCTTTTTCGGGAGGATTGGGCGCCATGGATCCTGACGCCTGTTCTGCTGGTCGGCCTGGGAGCGGCAGTGACTCTGACTGTCCGGCTCTTTTCTCTCAGAAACAGGGTCTTACAAAGGAATGAAAGGGAGGATATGATATGAAAAAAGGGATTGCCGCCGTGGGGGCTGTGACGCTGGTGGTCATGCTTCTGGCCAGCCTGCTCCAGATCCAAAATTTACAGAATCAGGTCAACTCCATGCAGACGGCCATGTCTGGGGTCGAGGAACGGATCGACCGGAGAATGTTGGGGATTTCGGAACGGGTAGATCATCAGATCAACGAAATTTTAGAGGAGTTTCAGGAGAAACAGCAAACGGTATTCCCCAATGTGGAGTATACCTATGGTGAGATCCACATGGATCGAAAAACCGTAGATGTTCGGATTACCGCAGTTCCCAAAGCCTATTCCGAGTCCCATTCCGAGGCTTCTGTAACGGTGAACGGACAGGAAGTTCCCCTTACCCTGCAAAATGGTGTGTTTCAGGGGACAGTGGAGCTGGAGCTGTTCGGGGAAACTTCAATTTCGGATGCACGAATCAAAAATCAGGGAGAAGTAGGGGTTCAGTCATTGGATTGGAGCCTGAATCCCCGGTATTCGATTCTCCCGGTTTTTGGTGTGGGGCATACCGGATCGGATGAAACAGACAAGAAGGACGGGATGCTCCAGTGGGCCAGTGACCGTCTGTTTGAAGTCAATGCATACAGTGAGCGGCCCTTCCAAATCCAGTCCATGGTTCTGATTGAAGAACGGAATGGAACCGAAATTGGAAGGATCCCTGCGGATCTGAGTTCCGAGGGCCAAAAGGAATATGCCTCCAATGTCCTTCGTGCAGGATCCAACGAAGCAATGGCAGTTCCTGAGCAGGCGGCACCGGTGGTGGATTTGAACGGAGCAAAAGAGGATGGGACTACCGATGTAAGGCTGTGTCTGTACACCTCCAAAACCTATGCGCTGTCCCGGGGAGATACCCTGATTCGTTATCTGGAGCTGACAGATGATCGGGGCTTTCGCTATCGCTGTTTTGCGGATTGCTGTGCTGTGACCGATTCCCTTCGACGGGATCATGAAAGGGAATCGGAGATTGAACGGCAGTTTCAGGAAAGAGGCTGTACCATTTATGACAGTGATGGAATGAAAATTACCTAGGATCCGACGGAAAAAGAGCCGATTCCCGGAGAAAATGCATATTTCCGCCCATGGAACAGGAGCGGATCACGCCCCGGCAGGAAATCCTGCCGGGGCGCAGTACATATGGGCCGGAGGCTGCCGCAAGGGGACGGGAACCGATTTTTGAAACTATCATCGGGGTAAAAATAAAAAATAAGAGAAAAACTTTTCTGAATATGGTGAAATTACAAATAAATTGTGTTATAATGCAGATTGCACGATCGATGCGGCAAAAGAGAAGGGAAGGGGTTTCATTGGAGAAAACTTGTGATCTGCATACGCACTCCGTCTATTCTGACGGAACCTACACGCCGGGGGAATTGATTGCCGAGGCAGAGCGGATCGGACTGTCTGCTGTGGCGCTCACCGATCATAATACCGTTGCCGGACTGCCGGAATTTCTGGATGCGGCAAAGGGTACCGGGGTGGAGGCGGTTCCGGGAATCGAGTTTTCCTCGGAGTATCAGGGGATGGATCTGCACATCCTTGCCCTGTTTGTCCAGCCGGGAGCGGCAGCTCTGGTTTCCAACAAAATGGAGCAAGGAAACCGGGAAAAAGAGGAAAGCAACCGTAAGTTGACAGGTTCTTTGGCGAAAAAAGGGTATTTTATAGATTATGAGGAAATCCGGTCGACCACCCCAAACGGGCAGGTGAACCGGGCGCTGATCGCTGAGGCTCTGCGGCAGAAGGGCTATGTCCATTCGGTTCGGGAGGCCTTTGAGACGCTGCTGGATCCGAAATTCGGCCTGTATCAGCCCCCTCGGCGGCCCAGCTCCTTCGAGATCATCGAATTTGCCCGCTCCATCGGAGCGGTCCCCGTTTTGGCGCATCCTCTGCTCAAGCTGGATGAACAGGGCCTGCGCTGTTTTCTGGATCTGGCCTGCGCCCACGGCCTCTGTGCCATGGAGACGCTGTATTCTTCCTTTGACGAGGAAATGACCCAGACGGCCCAAAAGCTTGCAAGGGAATTCGGTCTTCTGCAAAGCGGCGGCAGTGATTTCCACGGCACGGTGAAGCCGGACATCAGCTTGGGGCGGGGCAGAGGCGGCCTTCGGATTCCCATGGAGCTTCTGGAGGCGCTGCGACAGCAGGCAGATTTTTCCAAATATCCGAAAAAAGTCTAAAAAACACCGAATTAAATCTGGTTCTTTTGGTCGGAATGTGCTATACTGTGTATGCTCTCCTACGAGGGCGCTGTTGCCGATCCGGCAGAAATCGAGGATTTTTTATGTATGATATTCAAAAAGCAATGATTTGGAAACGGGCCTCCGCATGGCTGTTTGACGGGATCATGATGATGATCCTTGCGGTGGGAATTGCCTTTTCCCTCAGCGCCCTGCTGGGCTATGACGCATACAGCCAGACCTTGGAGCTGGCCTATGACCGCTATGAACAGGAATACGGCTGCTCGCTGGAGCTGACCCAGCAGGAATACGAGGCCCTTCCCCCGGAACAGCAGGCAGCCTATCAGGCGGCCACGGAGGCCCTGATCCATGACGAGCAGGCCAATCTGGCCTACTCCCGGCTCATCAATCTGGCACTGACCATTTCTACGCTCAGTCTGCTGCTGGCCCATCTGGCGCTGGAATTCGGGATACCGCTTCTGTTCAAAAACGGACAGACGCTGGGAAAGAAAATTTTCAGTCTGGGTGTGGTTCGGCCCGACGGGGTTCGGGTGACCACAGTGCAGATGTTTATTCGGGCCATTCTGGGAAAATATACCATTGAAACCATGGTTCCGGTGCTGCTGGCCCTGCTGATCGCCTTCGGAGCCGTGGGGATCGTGGGAACCGGGATCATTGCGGCGCTGGCGCTGGGCCAGCTGATTTTGCTGTTCGCAAACCGAAACGCCTGCGTGATTCACGATCTGCTGGCCGGTACGGTGGTGGTGGATCTGCCCAGCCAAAGGGTGTTCCATACCACGGAGGAGCTGCTGGCCTATCAGAAGCAGGCCGCAGCCGAGCGTTCCGCCCGGGAGCCGTACTGAGGTCAATGACCTGTCCGTTTTTTAGTCCACAAAATAAATTTGAATAGAGGTAAGGTAAGCTTATGAAAGTTGTGTTGCAAAATCTGACCAAGGTTTTCCCCAGCAGAAACAAAAAGTCCGGCGAGGAAGTCGTTGCAGTCAATGATTTTAACTTTGAGATCCCTGACGGGAAGCTCATCGGTCTGCTCGGCCCCTCCGGCTGCGGCAAGAGTACCACGCTGTATATGATCAGCGGTCTGCAAAAGCCCACCGGCGGCAGGATTTTTTTCGGGGATGACGATGTGACCGAACTCAGCACGGAAAACCGTGGGGTCGGTCTGGTGTTCCAGAACTATGCGCTCTATCCCCACATGACCGTGAAGCAGAACATCATGTTCCCCTTGCAGAACCTCAAAAAAGAGGATCGTCTCTCCAAGGATGAGATGCTCAGACGGGCCACGGAGGCTGCCAAGCTGGTGCAGATCGATAACCTGATGGATCGCAAGCCCAGTGAGCTGTCCGGCGGTCAGCAGCAGCGTGTGGCCATTGCCCGGGCACTGGTCAAGATGCCCCGGGTTCTCCTGCTGGATGAGCCGCTTTCCAATTTGGACGCCCGGCTGAGATTGCAGACCCGGGAGGAGATCCGCAGGATCCAGAGAGAAACCAAGATCACCACCGTGTTCGTGACCCACGATCAGGAGGAGGCTATGTCCATTTCCGACTATATCGTGGTGATGAAGCTGGGCGTGGTTCAGCAGATCGGTGAGCCGCAGGAGGTCTATGACAATCCCTGTAATCTGTTCGTCGCCAAATTTTTGGGTACGCCTCCCATCAATGTGTTCAACGGCAGCGTGAAAAACGGCAGGCTGATGATCGGTGCAGATGCGGTTCTGGATGTGCCGGGCGTGTCCGATCAGCAGGTCTATGTGGGCATCCGCCCCGAGGGCTTCGAGCTGGATCCCAACGGCAGCTTCCATTGCTGCCTGCGTAATGTGGAGGTCATGGGCCGGGATGTGAGCATCGTGTCTGAAAACGAGGCCTCCGTCAATCCCATCATCCGCTCCATCATCAACGCAGACAACAAGGTGGACGAACAGGCCAAGGAGGTTCGCTACACCCTCAAGCCTCACAAGGTGTTCATTTTCAACAAGGAAACCGAGGAGAGAATTCATTTCGAGGAGAAGTAAGCATGGTAGATAGCAAACAACAGTGGAAGGCTTGGGTGTATCTGGCACCTGCAATCGTATTGCTGCTGGTATTTACCATCTGGCCTATTTTCAATACCGTCCGAATGGCTCTGCTGGAGAATTACAGCGGCCTCAAGGCGGCGGGAGGTATGACCTTCCAGTTCGGCTTCGGCAATTTCGCCCGGGTCATACGCTATAACAAGTTCATTTCCTGCATGAAGAACACCATTCTGCTGTGCCTGTGGACCGTTCCGCTGTCCACCTTTCTGGCACTGCTGATCGCAGTGGCTCTCAATTCCATCAAGCCTCTGCAAAAGGTGCTTCAGACCATTTTCTTCCTGCCCTATGTGACCAACTCCATTGCCATCGGCATGGTCTTTGCCGCTATGTTCAACATGGTCGGCAGCTTCTACGGCACCGAAAATGAGATCATCGTCACCGCAGGCATCATCAATAATATTATTGAGTTCTTCGGCGGCACCGCCGTCAACTGGATCAACTACGGCTCCAGCTACATGGCAAATATGACGGTAATGATCGTCTATATCGTCTGGAATGCCCTGCCCTTCAAGATCCTCATTCTGCTGGGCGGCCTGCAAAGCATCAACAAGCAGTATTACGATGCGGCCAAGGTGGATGGCACAAGCCGCAGAAGGATCTTTACCCATATCACGGTTCCCCTGCTTTCCCCCATGCTGGCCTATGTCATCATCACCGGCTTCATCGGCGGCTTCAAGGAATATACCAGCATCGTCGGTATCTTCGGAGAAAATATGGGTCCTGCGGATGATGCAGGCCGACTCAATACCATGGTCGGCTTCATCTATGATGCGCTGGAATCCAACAGTCAGGGCCGTGCCAGTGCGGCAGCTCTGATTCTGTTCGCCATCATTCTTGTTGTCACTCTGATTAACCTTCAGGTCAGCAAGAAACGAGTCCATTATTAAGAGGTGTCCCAATGAGTATGACAACGATGCATGAAAAGGATATGCAGCAGGTGACAGCCAGACAGAAAATTGTCCATTTTCTGGTGAAGTTTGTGGTCTATGCATTCCTGATCTCCATTGCGGTGACGGTGCTGTTTCCGTTTTACTGGATGATTATTTCCTCTCTTAAAAGTTTGGAGGAATACCGACTGAGCGTCCCCACCTTCTGGCCCCATAAGCTGATGCTGAGTAACTATGTGGAGGCTTTTAAGGCTGCCAGTCTGGGCAGATTGTTTATGAATACCCTGTATGTGGGTGTGGTTTCCACCATTTTGAGCCTGATTATCACGGTACTGACCGCCTTCTGCTTTGCCCGTCTGGAGTTCAAGGGCAAGAACACCCTGTTTGCCATTTTGCTGGCGACCATGATGATCCCCGGTGAGCTGTTTACCATTACCAACTATTCTACCGTGACCCAGCTGGGCTGGATGGGCAGCTTCAAGGTGTTGATCGTACCCTTTTTGGTCAGTGTGTTCTATATCTACCTGCTGCGCCAGAACTTTATGCAGATCCCCAACGAGCTGTATCTGGCGGCTAAGGTGGACGGGACTTCCGATCTCAAGTATCTGTGGAAGGTCATGGTTCCTCTGTCCATGCCCACGCTGATCTCCATCACCATCCTGAAAATGATGGGCGCATGGAACTCCTATATCTGGCCCAGACTGGTGGCCAATGACGAGGCCCACCGCATGATTACCAACGGCCTGCGAAATGCCTTCCGGGATACCTCCGGTGATGTCAACTACCCGGTGCAGATGGCAGCGGTTGCCATTGTGTCCGCCCCGCTGTTTTTGGTCTTTATTTTCCTGAGAAAGTATATCATGTCCGGCGTCAGCCGCAGCGGTATCAAGGGTTAATAGACGGAATCGCTCTGTCTGTAACATAAAAGCTTTAAGGAAGGATGTATCATTATGAAGAAGATCGTATCCCTAGTGCTGCTTCTGACCATGCTGGTAAGCTTGGTTGCCTGTGGCAGCAACCCCACTCCCACCACCACGCCTGCAAATCCCACAGACCCCACCGGCACCGTTACCGAGGGCGCAAAGGCAAACTTTGATGTCCCCGAGGGCGGCTATGACGGCAGCGATGTCACCATCAAGTTCTACCACACCATGGGCAGCAATCTGGTGGCAGTCCTCGAAACCTACATCGAGGAGTTCAATAAGCTCTATCCCAACATCCACATTGAACATTCCTCTGTGGGCGGCTATGACGATGTCCGTGACCAGATCTCCACGGAGATCACCGTGGGCAATCAGCCCAACATCGCCTACTGCTATCCCGACCATGTGGCACTTTACAATCTGGCAAAGGCCGTTGTCTCCATGGACAACCTGATCGACAGCCAGATCGAGGTTCAGAGAGCCGACGGCTCCACCGAGGTGCTGGGCCTGACCGAGGAGCAGAAGTCCGACTTTATCGCCGGCTACTACAACGAGGGCCGCCAGTTCGGTGACGGCCTCATGTACACCCTGCCCCTGAGCAAGTCTACCGAGGTTCTCTACTATAATAAGACCTTCTTCGAGGAGAATGGCCTGACCGTTCCCACCACTTGGGATGAAATGGCTGACACCTGCGCCAAGATCAAGGCCATCAGCCCCAACTCCATCCCTCTGGGCTATGACTCCGAATCCAACTGGTTCATTACCATGTGCGAGCAGCAGGGCAGCGATTATACCAGCGCCACCGGCGACCACTACCTGTTCAACAACGACCAGAACAAGGCCTTCGTCAAGCAGTTCCGTGACTGGTACAAGAAGGGTTATCTGACCACCCAGACCCTCTATGGCTCCTACACCTCCGGCCTGTTCAAGTCCACCGAGGAGGTCAAGAGCTATATGTCCATCGGCTCCTCTGCCGGTGCAGTCCATCAGAGACCCGCTCCCGATGCCAACGGCGATTATCCCTTCGATGTGGGCATTGCCACCATTCCTCAGGTCAGCGCCGACAACGCCAAGGTCATCTCCCAAGGCCCCAGCCTGTGCATCTTCCAGAAGAAGAATCCTCAGGAGGTTATCGCTTCTTGGCTGTTTGTCAAGTTCCTTGCCACCAATGTGGAATTTCAGGCGGAATTCTCCATGGCCTCCGGCTATGTTCCCGTGCTGAAGTCCGTGGCCCAGAACCCTGTTTACGCAGAATTTCTGGCCAATGCAGATGGCGGCGCCTATATCTCCGCCCTCAGCGCCAAGGTCTGTCTGGAGCAGGAATCCGCCTACTACACCTCTCCGGCCTTCAACGGTTCTTCTACCGCCAGAAGTCAGGTGGGCGCTCTGATGAGCCAGTGTCTGGTGGCCGACGATAAGGGCGATGTGGACGGCATGATCGACAAGGCCTTCCAGAACGCCATTGACGAGTGCGAGTACAACGGTTAATGCCGTCTCTTTATGAACAAGATCATCTGTAAGCTATCTGCCCTTGCACTGCTTGTGACCCTTGCAGCCGGTTCCATGACCGGCTGCGGGCGGCCCGCTCAGCCTACCTCGGTACCGACCTCCGAGCCGAGCCAGACGGGATCTGAGGCTCCGGAAACGGAGCCGACTCTGGGGGAGGTCATCGACTATGCAGACCAGCTCAAGCTCAATCCCAATTCGGAAACAGCCAAGCTGGAGGTCACGGTCAAGACCTTCGTGGACGGAGACACCACCCACTTCTATGTCCCCACCGAGGTCAACGAAAACGGTGTGATGAAGGCCCGGTATCTGGCCATCAACACGCCGGAATCCACCGGAAAGGTGGAGGAATTCGGAAAGGTCGCTTCCCGGTTCACAAAAGAGAAGCTTTCCTCCGCCGAGTCCATTATTTTGGAATCGGAAAATGACCATTGGAACCCGGATTCCACCGGAACCCGGTATCTGGTCTGGGTCTGGTATAAAACGGCAGATATGGAGGACTACCGGAACCTGAATGTTGAGATTCTGCAAAACGGGCTTGCCATCGCCAATTCCACGGCAAATAACCGCTATGGAACCACGGCAATGGCGGCACTCAATCAGGCAAAGGCCCAGAAGCTCAACCTTTATTCCGGCGAAAAAGACCCGGATTTCTTCTACGGGGAGGCCATTGAGCTGACCCTGCGGGAGCTGCGGCTGAATGTGGCCGATTACGAAGGCATGAAGGTGGCCTTTCAGGGCGTTGTCATGATGAATGGCAGCAACAGCGTCTATGTGGAATCCTATGATCCCGAGGCAGATCTGTATTTCGGTATGTGCGTTTATTACGGCTTTAACCTTCCCGGTGCCGGTATGGAGATCCTGTCCGTAGGCAACGAAGTCCGCATCGTGGGTACGGTGCAATACTACGAGGTGGGGCAGAATTATCAGGTTTCCGGCCTCAGCTACCGCATGATGAAGCCTGATGACCCCGGCAATATCCAAAAAATCAGCGACGGGCATCAGGGAGCCTTTGTGCTTACCGATGCCGACACCTTTGTGAATGGAACCGTCTCTCTGGAAACGGAGCAGGGAAGTGTCTCCTATCCCTATGCGGCGCTGGCACTCAACAGCTCCATTTCCATGGAACAGCTTCAGGTTCGGCAGGTGCATACCACCAATGATGCGGAAAGCACATCCTACGGTGCCATGACCCTGCTGTGCGAGTCCGACGGGGTTCCCGTTACGGTGCGGACTGCTGCTTTGCGGGATGATGCCGGAAAGCTCATCACCGAAGAGGCCTACCTCGGCAAGACCATCTCAGTCCGAGGAATCATCGAAGCCTATGACGGCGGCTATCAGATCAAGGTGTATGCCCCGGATGCAATTACAATCAATGATTAAAGGAGCCGAATATGAAAAAGTTTATTTCCTGTTTTCTGGTTCTGAGCCTGAGCCTTGCCCTGTTTGCAGGCTGCGGCAGCGAACCTACTGAGCCTACCACGGCCCCCACGGAGGCCACTGAAACCGCAGCCGCCAGCGAGCTGGCCGCTGCCAAGGAATACCTCTACACCATGTACAAGGATCTGCCTGAGGCCACCCCTGCGGACTTTACCGTGGTCGGGGCCGTCATCATCGGTCTGGACGAGTACACCGTTGAGTGGACTGCCGACTCCGAGACGGTTCAGTTTGTTCGGGGTGAGGACAAGATGGTGACTGTGGATGTGGATGAGCAGAATCCCGAGGAAGTCATCTACAAGCTGACCGCAACCCTGACCGACGCTGCCGGAAACAGCGATTCCATTTCCTTCACGCATCGGGTTCCCGCTGCCATCATCATCGATGCAGGCATGAGCTATGAGGAGCTGGTTCAGGCCGCCTACGGTCTGGAGGAGGAGCTGGAGATGCCCGAGGCACACAGACTCTACGGCGTCATTACCGAGATCAACGATGCCTACAATGAAAAGTATGACAACATCACTGTGACCATCCAGATCGGCGAGCTGGCTGACCAGCCCATCAAGTGCTTCCGCATGAAGGGCGAGGGCGTTCAGGAGTTGGCCGTGGGTGACGACATCACCGTGGAGGGTATCCTCAAGAACTATAAGGGAACCATCGAGTTCGATCAGGGCTGTCAGCTCATCGGCAAGGGTGAGTGCATCGACCAGTCCCAGCTGCTGGAGGCTGCCTATGCTGTGGAGGACGGTCTGAGCATGAACGAGGCCATTGTCCTTCAGGGCGTGGTGACTGCCGCTGAGGAATACAGCGAGAAGTATCACAACATCACTGTAATCATGGACTGCGGCGACACCGAAAAGCCCATCATGGCTTTCCGTCTGGTGGGTGAGGGTGCCGACCAGATCAAGGTTGGCGATACCATCACCGTGGCCGGTGTCATCAAGAACTACAAGGGTACCGTCGAGTTCGATCAGGGCTGTGTCCTGATCCCCAATGACCGGATGAAGGACGCCAAGACTGCCATTGCAGCCTATGGTCTGGAGGAAGGTCTGTCCATGAATGCTCCCGCAACACTGACCGGTGTCATCACCGAGGCACAGGAGTATAGCGAGAAGTACCAGAATGTCACCGTGAAAATGGTCGTGGCCGGTCTGGAGGACTATGCCATCACCTGCTTCCGCATGACCGGCGAGGGCGCCGATCAGCTGGCTGTGGGCAGCACCATCACCGTGACCGGAACCCTGAAGAACTACGAAGGTACCATCGAGTTCGATCAGGGCTGCACGCTGGATGCCGTGAACAAACCCTAGGTCATCCCCAGATAAATCCATCCCCCGGGACAGCTGCGGAGCAAGGGTTCCGTCTGGCCCGGGGGATTTTCTGTGGAATCAGGAAATATACGGTGTACAGATCCAGTAGAAGGTAGTGAAAACGATAAAATCGGAAGGAGTGCGGTGCATAATGGAGCAGATCGAACGGATCCGGCAGATGGAGCAGATCTTTGACCGGGCCGAGGCAGCGGTATCAGCCCTGCGAAAGGCCATGGAGGCCTATCGGGGACTGGAATCGGAGCTGGAGCGGCTGGAGGCATACTATGAAAATGGCCTTTGGCAGCGGGATTTTCAGGACGATGAGGCAGGAAAAATTCCGGCAGAGCTGAAACGGGGCGTTTTGTCCGAGGATGGGGTCTGGAATCTTCTGATAGACCGGGACGCCATACAGGCAGAGCTGCTGGAATGGGCAGAAAAGCTGAAAAATCCATAAGACAAACAAAAAAGCCGCTGTGTCACAGCGGCTGATTTTTTAGGGATTTAAGGAGACAAGCTTTTCAAAGACAGCAGAATCAGTGCGATCCAGCGTCAGGGGCGTGATGGAAATGTACTGGTGGAGGGTGGCATCGGTATCAATAGAATAGTCGTGGTGATCCTCATAGATACTGCCGCCCACGGGCTGATAGAGATCGTTCCCGATGGGGTGAAACTGGTCGGAGAAGTATGGGCCGCCCTGCCGGGTGATGCGGATCCCCCGAACCTGCAAGGGGATGTTGATGTTGTAGAAGCAGTGGGTCTGAAGCATCCGGTGCCGTTCCATCATGGCCCAGATCTCGTCCAGATGGGCAATGGCGGAGTCAAAGCGCTCCGGCTCCGTGGAGAAGGCCACCGCCCGGATCCCCAGATAGGCGGCTTCGGCCACGGCGCTGACGGTGCCGGAATAGATGATATCCCGACCGATGTTCAGCCCACGGTTGATGCCGGAAAGCACCAGATCGTACGGCTCCTTCATGCCGAGAACGGCATAGCGTACACAGTCCGCCGGGGAGGAATCCACGGTATAGGCGGTGACGCCGGGCAGAAAATCCACTTTTTTGACCTCAAAGGGCCGACGGATCTCGATGGAATGGCTTTTTGCGCTCTGCTCTACCTTGGGGGCCACCACCGTGACCTCACCCAGCTTTTTGGCCCACCGGGCCAGTGCGTACAGACCCTCACCGGCGATGCCGTCATCGTTGGTGATTAGAATTCTCATAGCCAGCCCTCGTTGGAGTTCTTATAATCCCGAATCATCTCGTCGGCCTTGGCGATCAGCTCCCGGGCCTCGTCCCAGGAATAGACCGTTGCGCCGCTGGCGCAGGCATGACCGCCGCCGTGATACTGTTCGGCCAGCTCGTTGATGTGCATGAAGCGGGAGCGGAGCCGAACCCGGATATTTTCGTCGGTTTCGATAAAGGCCAGCCAGCACAGACTGCCCCGGATGGAATCCATGGCAGAGACGGAGGTGCTGGCCTTTTCGGTGGTGAGGTGGAACCGCTCCTGCATGGCCTTGTCCACAAACAGATAGGCCACACCGTTTTCGGAGATCTGCATGGCTTCGTAAAGAGCGGCCTTGAATTTCAGGGCCTCGAAGTCATCCAGATACAGGTTCGCAAAGATCCACTCGGTGGGGATGCCCTGATCCAGCAGCATGGCAGCATGGCGCAGGGTGTCTCCGTTTACTTCCTTGAAACGGAACCGACCCGTATCCGTGACCATGCCCGTATAGAGATAGGTGGCGGCCTCGGGGGTCAGCTTGAGCTGGTCAGGGAAGGCGGCATAGAATTCTACCACCATTTCGCTGGCGGAAGCCTTGTCCGGCTCTACCCAGCTCAGATCGCCGTAGGGGCTGTGATCGATGTGATGGTCGATTTTAATCAGCTCCCGGCAGAGTGCAAACTTGGGATTGGAGATCCGGTCGGTGGTGGCGGTGTCCAGCACGATCCCCAGAGCGTCCGTGTAGAAGGAATCCTCCGCCTGTGGATCCTCCGGCCCGAGGAAGGCCAGATATTCTGCCGGGTGTTCCTCCACCAGAAGGATCTGCTTTTCCGGGAAAGAGGCCTGCAAAATGGCCTTCAGGCCCTTGGTGGAGCCGACACAGTCTCCGTCATTTCGGGTGTGGCGGAACAGGGCGATTTTGTCATATTCTTTGATTTTTTGGAGGATCTGCTCCTGAATTACTTTTTTCATACGGTTTCTCCTGTCATCATGGTATCCAGGTCATGGAGCATGGCCATGGCCTCTGCACGGTCGCAAACGGTGGCGCCGCTGGCCTTTTTGTGGCCGCCGCCGCCATATTTGACCGCAATGGGATTGATATTATATCGGCTGGAGCGAAGCTCACACTTGACCCCTTCGCCGTCCTCGGTGAAGTTCACCCAGATGTCCACCCCCCGAATGTCCGCCATGGTGCTGACCATTCCCCGGGAAATGGAGAAGGGATCCATGCCGAGGGCGGCGACCTCCTCCCGGGTGGTGTAGATATAGGCTACCCGATGGGGGGTGAATTGGATTTTCAGCAGGAAGGAGGCCCGCAGTTTCATTTTCTCAAAGTCCTCCACATACAGCTCCCGGTAGATCTCGTTGAGATCCAGCCCCTGCTCCATGAGAAGGGCGGCATTGCGGAAGGTTCGGGCATTGGTGCTGTCATAGCGGAATCGTCCGGAATCGGTGGCCATGCCGGTATAGAGGGACTTGGCCGCCAGAGGATTCAGCCGCAGACCGGCCTCCTGAGCGAAGCTCACGATCAGACCGCAGCAGCTTTCATAGCTGGAATCCACCACCTCCAGATCGGTGAAGGTTTCCACGAACAAATGGTGGTCGATCCGGGCGGTTTTCTCCGCCAGCCGGTAGCGTTCATCGGAAGCCAGATGGGGGGCAGAGAAGTCCAGAAGAATGGCCAGAGCGCCGTCATAGGCGGAATCGGGGATCTCATCCATCCGGGAATCCTCCATGAAGGCGTATCGTCCGGCGGCGTCGCCGACCATATAGACCTGCTTTTCCGGGAAGTTTTCCAAAATAAGATGCTTCAGACCGATCTGGCTGCCCAGAGCATCGCCGTCGGGGTTCTGATGGCGGTGGAGGATGATGCGGTCATAGGCCTTGATGGCATCCAAAATCTGTTCAAACATGGTAGTTTTTTATTTCCTTTCGTCTTGTTCAAAATATCCCTGATAATGAACCTGAAGTGGGCTGTCCGGGAAGAGAAAATGGTGGGCATCCACAAAATAATCGTCGGTCATGCTGGCGATGTAGTCCACCACCAGATCGTTGGGGTCACTGGCCTCATATCGATCCTCCCGAGCGTAGTGGATCTGCTCGACATAGTCCAGATGATGGGAGAAAATCGGGGAGGAGGTGCAGTTGTTCCGCAGATCGTCCAGCAGCTGGCCGTAAAGCTCGGTCATCATGGGACGGATGGTAGATTCCAGCTTGGCGGAGGCTGCGGCATTGCCGTAAATTTTGGCATAGTTTTCCCGCTTGGCGGTAATCAATGCGTCAAAATGGGACTGATCCAGCTTGATATAGGGCTTTCCATAGCTGTTTTCAATGAGATTGACCACCAGATTATTGATAAATTCCGCATTGATGGAGCCGATGCCCGTATGGGCAAAGGCCTGCTCCGGCACGATATTGACCCGGGCAGCATCCTGACGGTCTTTGCCCAGATAGGCGATGATGTCGGAAACCCGAACCACGGCGGCCTCCAGCGTGGAGGGCAGGATCTGGTTGGCATAGCGCTGGTCGGTGTAGCACCGCTCCATGTGCCGGTCGAATTCCGCAAAGCTTTCAATGGGCCGAGGCTCGTATTCCAGCAGCTGGATCTCGCCGTTGTGGGTGGCAATGCCGTCCAGCACCTGCAAGCTGATGTTCAGAGGGAAGATTCGATCCAGCACCCGGACGGAATGGATGTTATGGCGGAAATACCGGCCTGTATGGCTGTGATACAGCTCATTGAGGTATTTTTCCCCGGTGTGAGCGAAGGGCGGATGGCCCAGATCATGGCCCAGAGAAATGGCTTCGATCAGATCCTCGTTAAGATGCAAGGCCCGTCCGATGGTTCGGGCGATCCGGGACACCAGCTGGACATGGAGGCTGCGCCGGCAGATGTCATCGTTTTTGAGCAGGGAAAACACCTGCGTCTTGTCGGCATAGCGGTTATAATAGGGGCAGTGTAGAATTTTGTCGATGTCGTGGACAAAGGCAGGCCGCCAGATGCTGGGCGCATCCGAGGCAACGGCCCGTCTGCGAAGAATGTTGCGGTCATCAAATGCGCCCTTTGGAAACGCTCCGGTTTCCAAATCGGCCTCCATCTGCCGGGTCAGAGGCTCCGACAGGGTTTCCATATTCAGCATAAGCGCCCTCCTGATCGTAGTTTCCGAATACTCCTTTCGGAATAGATTATTATATCATGCCAAACGAGTAGTTGCAAATGTTTTTTTTGAAAAATTTAAAGGCGGCATCCCGTCGGGACACCGCCTTCTGCCCTTGGCTCAGAGGATCAGATCGGTCATCCGGGCATTGGTCAGATCTGCAAGGGCCTGAGGAGCCAGAAACATCTGATGCCCCCGTTCTCCGGCAGAAACCGCAATTTCCTCGAACAGCTGACAGCTCTCCTCGAGAAAGGTGGGATACTTCTTTTTCATCCCCACAGGGGAACAGCCGCCCCGGATATACCCGGTCAGCCCCAGCAGCTCCTTCACGGGAATCAGCTCCATGCTCTTGTCCCCGGCGGCCCGGGCCGCTTTTTTGAGATCCAGCTCACAGCAGACCGGGATGCAGAACACATTGATCCCGGTTTTGGGGCCACGGGCCACCAGTGTCTTGTAGACCTGCTCCGGGTCCTCGCCCAGCATCTGGGCGGCATGGATCCCGCTCAAGTCCTTTTCATCGTATTCGTAGAAATCCTCCCGGCAGGGGATCTTTGCCTGCTCCACCAGTCGGATCGCATTGGTTTTTTTCACTGCTTTTGTCATTTTCATCACCTGAGAAGCATTATAGGACAAATCTCCCCAAAATGCAACGGGTATGGTTTGATGGAATGGGGGTATGCTGATAAAAAGTACAATTTGGAGGGCATTGCATGGAAGAAACAACGAACCAGACCCCGAATCGGCTGGAACAGCTGGGGGCAGACCTGACCTCCTCCCGTTTGGGAAGGATCTACACCCTGACCATCATCGGTCAGGTCGAGGGCCATCAGGTTCTGCCGGAGACGGTGAAAACCACAAAATATGAGCATATCCTGCCTCTTTTGGCGACCATCGAGGAGAGCGAGGAGATCGACGGTCTGCTCCTTCTGCTGAACACTGTGGGGGGCGACATTGAAGCCGGTCTAGCCATTGCGGAAATGATCTCGGGCATGAAAAAGCCCACGGTCTCTCTGGTTCTGGGGGGAGGCCATTCCATCGGGATCCCGCTGGCGGTCTGCACCAAGCGCTCCTTTATCACCCATACGGCCTCCATGACCGTCCATCCGGTTCGCATGACCGGGTTGGTGGTGGGCGCTCCCCAGACCTTCCGATATTTTCATCGGATCCAAGAGCAGATCGCAGATTTTGTCACCCGAAATTCCGGGATCAGCCGCAAGTCCTTCATGGGTTATATGATGACCACGGATCAGCTGGCGACGGACGTCGGTACCATTTTGTACGGAGAAGAAGCGGTACGATCCGGCCTGATCGACGAGCTGGGCGGTTTGCATGATGCGCTGCGCTGCCTCCACGAGATGATCGACGCAGAGAAGCAGGGCGGATAGGCCATCTGGGAGCGGGGGAGGAGACAGGGGAACTTCCGCTCCCATTCCGACGGGGGATTTCCATGGTTCTCCCGGAAAAATCCATTGTCCGACGAAAAAATCCGGAAAATCTCCGGGATTGCCGATGGACAAAAGAATAAAAATATGATAACATATAAAGATAGAATCGTAATATGGGGAGGAATGCGAATGAACATGAGCGCATTTCAGAATCTGCTGATGGGGTTCATTTCCGGCTTTGCAGAAATGCTCCCGATCTCCGCAGAGGCGCATCGGCTGATCCTGCTGCGGCTGTTCGGAATGGAGACAGAGGACGCTCTGCTGCGGCTGCTGCTCCATCTGAGCTGTCTGCTTACCGTGCTATGGCTGTTTCAGGCAGATCTGCGGCATCTGCGCCGCACCAGCCGTTTGATGAAAATTCCGGAAAAACGCCGCAGACAGCGGCTGGATATGGTCGGGAGCTATACGGTACGCCTGCTCCGGCTGGCAGTTATTTCCATGCTGATTTGCAGACTCCTGTTCTGGAAGCTGCGTTTTATCCAGAGCCGTCCGGCCTACATGACCCTGACGCTGACCATCAACGGCATCCTTCTGCTGATCCCCCGTCTGCTGCGGACAGGGGATATGGACTCCAGAAATATGCCCAAGCTGGCAGGAATCGCCATGGGCGTCGGATGCGGTCTGGGCGGTGTGCCGGGGATTTCCCCGGTGGGGGCCACGGTCTCCTTCGGGATCAGCTCCGGCGTGGATCGGCACTATGCCCTTCGGTTTTCCTACATACTGCTGGTTCCCAGTCTGTTGACGGAGCTGGTCTTTGACCTCAAGGATCTGATCCAAGGCGGCATGGCGGCGTTCAGCGGCAGGGGGCTGACCTTTGCCCTGCTGGGGGCCTGCTTTGCTGCACTGGGGGCCAATCTGGGGGTGCGGCTCATGCGGAGCATGGCAGACCGGCACGGCTATGACGGCTTCGCCTACTATTGCTGGGGCGCAGCCTTGATGAGCTTTATCCTTTTTTTGATCGTTTAGGAGGTGTGTCCATACTGTGGCAGAAAAGAAAATGACTCAGGCACAAAAAATGTCTGCGGCCCAGAAATCCGGGAGCCGCAGCTCTAAAAAACGTTCGGGCAGGGAGAAACAGCCGGAAAAAGGCTCCGGCACTCAGAATAAGCCCCAAAGCGTCCCAAACGCCGATCTGCGGTGGATGGCGGCCTGCATCTACCTTGTCCTGTTTTTCGTTTTTACGGTGATCGCCCTCAACCAGAAGGGCTTTATCCTGACGGCGATCCGGGCAGGCTGTTTCGGCCTGTTCGGCCCCGTGACCTTTTATCTGGCAATTCCGGCCACCCTGTTCCTGTTCTTCCTCCATGCATTTGACTGGGACAGCGCCACCGTGGCAAGGTCGGTTTATACATGGATCAGTGTGTTTCTGGCCGGGTGCATCTCCCATATTACCATGAGACCCCAGCTGGAGGATGGGTTTGCATTGATTACCTCCCTTTACCGCACCGGAGGCAGCAGTGAGTCCGGCGGTGTATTGTGCGGACTTGCAGGCGGATTTCTGGCGGATGCCCTGAGCGCACCGCTGGCCTTGATCCTGCTGACGATTGCGGCGGTACTGTTCCTGATGGCGGCTCTCCGCCTGACCATCCCGGCGCTGATCCGGGCCTTTCAGGATCGCCCCCGGTTTGAGGACGAGGAGGAGGCGCTCCCTCCCAAGCCGGAGCCTGCTGAAGCGCTGGTCAACCATATGGCAGTCAAGCAGCACGAGATGAAGCAGAAGCGCCAGCAGAAGCAGCTCCAGCTGGCTCAGGAACGGGAGGAGCAGAAGCGGCTTCAGGAGCAGAAGGCCCGGGAGGATGCACAGCGGGGCAAGGAGATCCTCCGCCAGATCTCCGATCCGATTGCCCAGCCGAAGGAATCGGAAAACGGGGTGATTGCGGAATTTGACGAGCCGGGTGAGCTGCCCCAGCGTCCCAGCAGCGTTTCTCAGCCTGTGATCCCGGAAATCCCACCCATCCCTCCCATTCCAGAGATCCCCAAAGCGCCCCGGATGGAGCCGATCCCCGTGGAGGGGCTGGAGCAGCCTGCCGCACCGGTACAAAGCCCGGTGATTCCGGCGGATGAGGAGGTTCTTCGGAGCGTGGAAGCGGAGCCGGGGGTCATGGATGCAGAACCGGTGGAGCAGCCACCCCAGAAGGTGACGGCCAAGGAGGCAGCAGCCTCTGCCGCAGAGATCTCTGCGGAGATCGCCACCGGACTTCAGGCGGCTCCGGGGGAGAAGCCTGTCTACGAATTCCCCTCGGTGGAGCTTCTGCGCCAACCCCGGGGCGGTTCTGCCGACGGTACCGCCGAAATGCGGGAAAATACCCGGCGGCTCAATGAAGCGCTGGCCTCCTTCAAGGTGGACGCCCATGTGACCAATGTGACCAGAGGCCCCAGCGTGACCCGCTATGAGGTGGAGCTGATGCAGGGCGTCCGCCTTAATAAGCTTACCAGTGTCGCCGATGACATCGCCCTGAGCCTCGGTACCTCCGGGGTGCGGATCGCTCCGGTACCCAATAAAATCTCCGTGGTGGGCATCGAGGTGCCGAATCAGGCCGTGACCATGGTCACGCTGCGGGAGGTGGTGGATTCCGAAGCCTTCCGCCGGGCCAAGAGCAGCGCCTCCTTTGCCGTGGGCAAGGACATCAGCGGCAGCTGTATCGTGGGCAACATCACAAAGCTGCCCCATATGCTGATCGCAGGTACCACCGGCTCCGGTAAGTCCGTCTGCATGAATTCCATCATCCTTTCCCTGCTCTATAAGGCCAGCCCCGAGGATGTACGCCTCATTATGGTGGATCCCAAGATGGTGGAGTTGGGCATCTATAACGGGATCCCCCATCTGCTGATCCCCGTGGTCACGGATCCCAAAAAGGCCGCAGGCTCTCTCCAGTGGGCGGTGACGGAGATGATGCGCCGCTACCGCTTCATGTCCGAGGCCGGCGTCCGGGATCTGGAGGCTTACAACGACCTGATCGACGGCGGGAGCCTGGAAGGGGAGCATATGGCTCAGGTGGTGGTCATCATCGACGAGCTGGCTGACCTGATGCTGGTCGCAGCCAAGGAGGTGGAGGAGTCCATCTGCCGGATCGCTCAGATGGGCCGTGCCTCCGGTATCCACCTGATTATCGCCACCCAGCGACCCTCGGCCGATGTAATCACCGGTCTGATGAAGGCCAATATTCCCTCCCGGATCGCTTTTGCCGTGGCCTCTGCAATGGAATCCCGGATCATTCTGGACAATTCCGGCGCAGAAAAGCTGGTGGGAAAGGGCGATATGCTCTATGCCCCCATCGGGATCGGAAAGCCCGTGCGTGTACAAGGCTGCTTCGTCAGCGACGCAGAGGTGGAGGCGGTGGCGACCTATGTCAAGACCCATTATACCAATACCTATGACGATAAGGTGCTTCAGGAGATCGAGCAGAATGCAGCCAAGACCGGCAATTCCAAATCCTCCGGCCCTGAGCCGGAGGCCAATGCCGACGAACAGGCCTATGACGAACTCCTGATCCCTGCCGTGGATGCAGTGTTACAGGTTCAGCAGGCCTCGGTGTCCATGCTTCAGCGCAAGCTCAAGCTGGGCTTCAGCCGTGCGGCGAGGATCGTGGATACCATGGAGGAGCTGGGCATTGTGGGCGAGCATTGCGGCAGTAAGCCCCGGCAGATCCTTGTGACCCCGGATCAGTGGGCGCAGATGAAAATTTCCCTCACCGGAGGAGAGCTTCCCCGGATGACGGCAGAGTACCCCCCGGAATCCGACCCGATCCCGGAGGAAATAGACTGATTCCCGGATCCCCGGCAGCCCCGTGCTGCCGGGGATTTTTTCGGTCTGCATAGGATGGGTTTTCCTGCATAGGCTTTGGCAGGAGTGATGCAAATGAAATCCAAGCAGGAAAGTCTGTTATCCATTCTGCCTCCGGCGCTGCGCCGGGAACTGAACGGCTCCGTGCTGGACTGTACGCAGGAAATCCATCTGCGGCTGGGAAAGCCCCCCATGGTGCAGACCAGCCGGGGGAGAAGGCTGCTGCCGGGAACCGTGAGTCAGGAGGATCTGAGATCATGCGTGAATCTGGCCAGCCGTTATTCCCCGTGGAATTCGACGACGGCGGCATGGGGCTATCTCACCGCCCCCGGCGGACATCGCATCGGCCTTTGCGGAGAGGCTGCTGCGTCGGGGATCCGCACCCTGACCAGTCTGTGCATCCGGGTAAGCCGGGAGCTTCCGGGGCTTGCAGACCAGATCCCGCTGGGAGGAAATCTGCTGATCCTCGGGCCGCCGGGATGGGGAAAAACGACCCTCCTTCGGGATCTCGTTCGGCGGATCTCCCGGACAACGGAGACAACGGTGGCGGTGGTGGATGAGCGGTGCGAAATTTTCCCGCTGGCTGAGGGAAAACCGGCCTACGATTCCGGGCCGAATACGGATGTTTTACTGGGAAAAAGCAAGGCGGAGGGGATCTCCATGGTGCTTCGTTCCATGGGGCCGGAGTGGATCGCCGTGGATGAGATCACCGACCGGGCGGACTGCGAGGCCTTGGCGCAGGCGGCTTGGTGCGGCGTGGGCTTGCTGGCGACTGCCCATGCAGGGTCGGTGGAGGATTTTCGAACCAGAAGGGTGTATGCCCCCTTGTCAGAGGCCGGGATCTTCCAGACAGCGGTGGTTCTGCATCCGGACAAAAGCTATCATGCAGAAAGGATGACAAAATGAGCATCAGATGGATGGGCGCAATTCTGGTTTTCATCGGCTGCGGCGGCTTCGGTTGTTCCATGGCAGCTGCGGTTCGGGCGGAGGAGCGGAATCTGGGGCAGCTGCTCCGGGCGCTGGAATTTATGGATTCAGAGTTAAGTTATCGGCTGCCGCCCTTGGAGGCCCTGTGCCGATCGGCTGGAGCCGTGGTTACAGGCCCGATCCGGCAGGTTCTTCTGGAGCTGGCCGGAGAGCTGGAGATACAGACCGCCCCGGAGGTTTCCTGCTGTATGGAGGCCGTGCTTTCCCGGCAGCGGCTGCCGGATCCTCTCCACGAGCTGCTGCTGGAGCTGGGGAAGGGCTTGGGCCGGTTCGACCTGCCGGGACAGCTCAAGGCACTGGGGTGGGTGAAGGAGCAGCTGCAATATCAGCTGGATCATGTCCGGGAGGGTCAGACCGCCCGACTGCGGAATTATCAGACGCTGGGGCTCTGCGCCGGAGCCGCACTGGCGATCTTGTTCCTCTAGCGGATGGACATCGATCTGATTTTCCGCATTGCCGCCATCGGGATCATTGTCTCCATTCTCAATCAGGTTCTCACCCGCTCCGGACGGGACGAACAGGCCACCATGACCACGCTGGCAGCCCTCGTGGTGGTTCTGATGATGCTCTCGCAGAAAATCGCAGAGCTGTTCGAGCTGGTGAAGATGCTGTTTCATTTCTGATGGAGCTGTTTCTGCGGGCCACGGCGCTGGTGCTGCTGGGGGTGATCCTGATTCTGGTACTCCAGCGAAGCAGAGAGATGGGGCTGCTGGTGTCTCTGGGCATCTGCGTCAGTGTGATCCTTGCGGCGGTCAGTATGCTGGAGCCGGTGCTGGAATTTTTGAAGGAACTCCGGCGGTTGGGCGGACTGGACCGGGAATTCCTGAATATTCTGCTGAAATGCGCCGGGATCGGCATGATCGGGGAGGTGGCGGCTCTGATCTGTGCCGACGCCGGGGAAACAGCCATGGCCAAGGCGGTTCAGCTGCTGACCAATGGGGCCATGCTGCTTTTGAGCCTGCCGCTGCTGCGGCAGATGGTGCGTCTGCTGGAGGAGGTGCTGGGCATGGGGTGAGACGATGGCTTTTGTGTATGGCGGCGGTTCCGATGCTTCTGATCCCGGCCCATGCCATGGAATTTGAGGCACCGGCGGCGCCGCCCCCGGTTCGAGCTGCGGTGGAGCAGCCGGCAGATTCCTTTGGGGAAGGGCTTTGGAATGTGGCCCGGTTTGCCCTGCGAAAGCTGGATCCGTCGCTGGATCGGGCCTGCCGGAGCCTGCTTGGGGTGTGCATGGCGGTTTTGGCCTGCGGAATGCTTCGCCAGATGACTTCGGGGACGGCTGCCGGGGTTTTGGATCTGGGCGCCGCAGCCTTGGCGGCAGGGGCGCTGCTGGGGCCGTCGCTGTCGCTCCTGCGGCTGGGAGAGCAGACCGTCCGGCAGCTCAATGACTACGGAAAGCTGCTGCTTCCGGTGATGACCGGGGCGCTGGCGGCTCAGGGAGGGGTGACGGCCTCGGCCTCTCTCTATGCAGCGGCGGCGCTGTTCAATGCCCTGCTCTCCGAGGCCATTACCAGAGTGATGATACCGGGGATCTACCTGTATCTGGCGTTGTCCATCGGGGCAGCCGTGACCGGGGAAGCACTGCTGAGAGGTCTGCGGGATCTGCTGCAATGGATGACGGGATGGGTGCTGAAGGGGAGCCTTTATCTCTTTACCGGCTTTCTGGCGGTGACGGGGATCGTCAGCGGAACGGCGGATGCGGCGGCGGTGAAGGCGGCAAAGCTTACCATTTCCGGCGCAGTCCCCGTGGTTGGGTCGATTCTGGCAGACGCTGCGGAGACGGTCTTGGTGGGAGCCGGACTGATGCGGAGTGCCGCCGGGATCTACGGCCTGCTGACGGTGCTGGCGCTGTGTCTGACCCCGTATTTGCAGACGGGGCTGCAATATCTGCTGCTCAAGGCCGTCAGTGCCTTCAGCGCCAGCCTTGACTCCGGGAAAACAGCGGAGCTTCTGGGGGATTTCTCGGCGGCCATGGGGATGCTGATGGGAATGATCGGGACGCAGACGGTGCTGCTGCTTGTCAGCACGGTCTGTTTTATGAAGGGGGCCGGCTGATGGAGGGCGTAAGAAATTATGTGCAGACCCTTTGCTGCGGCGGCCTGATCTGTGCCGTGGTGCTGGCGCTGGGAGGAGGCTCCGGCTCCGGCTATGCCATGCGCCGGATGATCTGCGGGATGTTTCTGGCGCTGCTGGCGCTGGCACCTCTGAAAAAAGTGGATTTTGGGGAGATGGGACGAGATCTGAACCGATATTCCCAACAGGCCCAGATATTTTCCCGGGAGGGCCGTCAACAAGCCCAGCGGGCGCTGGATGCAGACATATCCGCCCGCTGTGAGGCATATATCTTGGACAGAGCAGAAAAAGCCTCCATCCCCTTGGAGGAGGCGCTGGTGTCGGTGGACCCGGAAACGCATTTGCCCTGTTCGGTGCTTTTAAAGGGACGGGCCTCAGCAGAGCAGAGACAGCGCCTGGAGGCAGAGCTGGAAACGGCGCTGGGCATCGGGAAAGGAGGGCAGGAATGGGGATCAACCGAATAAAAGCCGGTCTTTCCCGGATGGTGGAGCAATATAAATATGCTCTGCTCGTCCTCCTTCTGGGTCTGGGGCTGATGCTGCTGCCCACCCGATCGGAAAAGCCGCCCCAGCCGATCCTTCCTTCCGAACCGGTGGAGGAGAATCTGGAGCAGCGGCTGTCCCGTCTGCTTTCGGGTATGGAGGGCGCCGGGCAGGTCGAGGTGCTGCTGACCGAGAAAAACGGGCCGGAAACCCTATTCCAGACCAATTCCCGGGGGGATTCCGAGGAGGGACGGCAGATGGAGCAGCAGGATACCGTGCTTTTGGAGGACAATGCCAGAAACCAGTCCGGTCTGGTGCGGCGCAGGGACCCGCCCCGGTATCTGGGGGCGCTGGTGGTCTGTCAGGGGGCGGAGGATCCAAAGGTGCGGCTGCATATCGTGGAGGCGGTGGGCTGTGTAACAGGATTGAGGAGCGATCAGATCCGTGTGGTCAAAATGAAGTGAATGGAGGAAGCATTATGAAAGCATGGAAGAAGAATGTGGTAGCAGCCGGGGTATTGGTGACGGTATGTGCCGGGATCTATCTCAACTGGCTCTACACCGAGGAGCAGAAGCCGGTTTCACTGGAGGATACGCTGGATTCCCAGCGGATCATGGACGACAGTGTGCTGGTCATGAGCCGGGACGGCGCAGAGCCTGTGGGGGAGGAGCTGTCCGCAGAGGACAGCACCGATTATTTTTCCACCATCCGGCTTTCCCGGCAGGAGGCCCGGGACAGTGCGGTTTCTCTTTTGCAGGAGGCCATGTCCTATGACACCTCCACCGACGGCACATCGGTTCAGCAGCTGGATGCTATGGTATCCGTGGCGCTGAGTGAGGCCCAGATCGAGAGTCTGGTGATCGCCAAGGGTTACCGGGACTGCGTGGCCTACATGACCGAGGACGGGGTTTCCGTGGCGGTGGCCGCACCGGAGGAGGGACTTCAGCAGAAGGATGTGGCCCTCATCACCGACATCGTCCTGACCCAGTCGGATTATGATCTGGATGCGATCCGAATTGTGGAGGTTCCGTAGCTATGACCGATGGCGCTGCGCTTTGCAGCGCCATTTTTGGCGGTTGGACGGATAGAAAACAGTTGTAATTTTCGGAAAATGTGGTACAATAAAGCAAACTGGGTCATGTCGCCTTGATGTGGCCATTTGATTAGGAGGTATTTATCATGGCTGAAAGCAGACAGTATGTTACCCAGCCGCAGGAAAACGGCTGCGTGATGATTTCGGAAGAAGTTCTTGTTTCCATTATCTGCAAGGCAGTGGATGAGGTCGAAAATGTGGCCCTGTCCGGTAAGCCCGGAATCAACTGGGGCAAGGGCGTTAAAATTACCGTCAATGAGGACGATCAGGTGGAGGTAAAGTGCTACATCAATGTCCTGTATAATCAGGCTGTGGTGGAGGCTGCCAGCGCCGTTCAGGAGGCAGTTACCGCCGCTCTGGAGGCTATGGCCGGTGTGACCGTTGCCGGTGTCAATGTCAATGTCTGCGGGATCGTCCGCAGTTAAGTAAGGGGTTTGTATGACAAGAGGAGATGCCAGAGAACTGGCCGTACATTTGATTTACAGCCGGGAGTTTACCGGCGATGCACCGTTGGAGCTGGTGAAGAACCGGCTGGACGAGAAGTATTATTCCAATCTCGCAGAGGAAAATGAGATTTATCTGGATCGCCCCTCCGCCCGTCAGGTGGCTTATATCGACGAGGTGGTGGCTGGCGTTGCCCAGCACGCAGAGGAGCTGGATGCCATCATCGGCAGGTATTCCATCGGCTGGAATGTCAGCCGGATCTCCAGACTCAGCAGAGCGATTTTGCAGCTGGCTATTTATGAGATCAGCTATCTGGACGATGTGCCGAATGGCGTTGCCGTGTCGGAGGCCGTCCGTCTGGTGAAGAAATACGATCTGGACGCCGCCGGCTTTGTCAACGGAATTCTGGGAAGCGTGGTTCGTGCCATCGATACCCCGGCCCCCATCGAGGCGCTGGCCGAGGATCAGGAGCCTGCCCCAGAGGAGGCAGCCCAGACCCCGGAGCAGGATGCTGCCGAGGAAGTGACTGAGGAAATTTGATATGAATGTGATCGGCTTTGATACCAGCAATTACACCACCTCCATCGCCTGCTATGACGGTGTGGGCGGTGAGAATTGCTCCCGGCTGCTGCCTGTCAAGCAGGGCCAGCTGGGGCTGCGCCAAAGCGATGCACTCTTTGCCCACATCAAGAGCCTGCCGGAGCTATCCGGCAGGCTGTTTTCCAATGTGGACCCGGCATCCATCGCTGCGGTGGCAGTTTCTACCCGGCCCAGAGCGGTTCAGGGCAGCTATATGCCCTGCTTTCTGGCGGGGATCTCACAGGCCAGCCTGTTGAGCGAGGCGCTCCATGTGCCTCTGTTTGAGGTCAGCCATCAGCAGGGCCATGTGGCGGCAGCCCTTTGGAGCGCCGGTCGGCTGGATCTGATGGAGGTACCTCATCTGGCATGGCACCTTTCCGGCGGTACCACGGAGCTTCTGCTGGTGGAACCGGAGGGGAGAAATGTAAAGGCCATCAAGCTGGGCGGCACCACGGATATTTCCGCCGGTCAGCTGATCGACCGCACCGGCCAGCTTTTGGGGACGCCCTTCCCCTCGGGCAAGCATCTGGACGCCCTGAGCCGGGAGGCACAGGATACCTCCGTGTTCAGGGTCAAATGCCCCGGACTGGAATTTTCCCTGTCCGGCGTTCAGAACAAGGTGGAGCAGTACCATGCGGCCCATCAGGATCCCACGGAGACCGCCGCCTATGCCCTGCGCTGTGTGGCCCATGCGGTGCTGGCGGCTACCCAGAATGCCCGGAAGCTCTATCCCGGGCTGGAGGTGGTCTTTTCCGGCGGTGTTGCCTCCAATTCTATGCTGCGGCAGGTGATGGAGTGTGTCCGGCCGGTTTTTGCCCAGCCCCAATTTGCCACGGATAATGCCATGGGTGTGGCAGTGCTGGGACATCGGCTTCTGGAGGAATGACCATGGAAAAGCAGATCCTTTCGGTGGGACAGCTCAGCGAATATCTCAAGCTCAAAATGGATGCCGACCCCAGACTGCGAAATGTGGCGGTGCGGGGGGAATTGTCCAACTATAAGGTATACCCCTCCGGACATCACTATTTTACCCTCAAGGATGAGGACGGCGCCATGCGCTGTGTGATGTTCCGTTCCAGCGCCATGCGGCTGAAATTCCGGCCCGAAAACGGGATGAAGGTTCTGGTCACCGGCTCCGTGACGGTCTATGTCCGGGACGGCGGCTGTCAGCTCAACTGCACCTCCATCACACTGGACGGGGTGGGGGATCTCTATGCGGCCTTTGAGCAGCTCAAGGAAAAATTGCAGGCGCAGGGCCTGTTCGACCCGGCCCACAAAAAGCCTCTGCCCAAATATCCCGGAACCATCGCCATTGTCACCAGCGAGGCCGGTGCCGCTGTCCATGATATGCTCCGCATCCTGCGTAAGCGCTATCCGCTGACGAAGGTTCTGCTGCTTCCGGTTCGGGTCCAAGGCAGAGAAGCACCGGGAGAAATTGCGGCGGCCATCCGATATGCCAACCAATATCGGCTGGCGGATCTGATGATCGTGGGCCGGGGCGGCGGTTCCATCGAGGATCTCTGGGCCTTTAACGATGAAATCGTGGCAAGGGCCATTTATGCGTCGGAAATCCCGGTGATCTCTGCGGTGGGCCATGAGCCGGATGTGACGATTTCGGATTTCGTGGCGGATCTGCGGGCGGCGACCCCATCCAATGCGGCGGAGCTGGCCGTACCGGATCAGGACGCCCTGCGGCAGATGCTGGATGCCTCCGGGGAGGCTTTGGCGCAGGCCATGAGCCGTCGGCTGGCGGCCTCCCGGGATCGACTGTCGGTGCTGGCACAAAGGCCGGTGCTTCGTTCGCCGCTGGCCTCGGTGGAGGCCCGGGAAAAAGCCCTGCTTCTGCTGGAAACCCGGCTCAGAAGCGCCCAGACCCAGCAAATCGCCCGGGCCAGACAGCGTTTTGTGGGCCAGACGGCCAAGCTGGATGCCCTCAGCCCTCTGAAGGTGCTGACCCGGGGCTATGCGCTGGCCTCCGACGAAAACGGACATATGATCCGCCGGGTGGACGAGGTTCGCCCCGGGGATACCCTGACCGTCCGGGTCAGTGACGGAACCATTACTGCAACTGTCATAGAAGGGAAGAGGGATCATGAACGAACAGAATCAGACCTTTGAGCAAAATCTGGCTCGGCTGGAACAGATCGTGCGGACACTGGAACGGGGCGACGGAGCGCTGGAGGAGAGCCTGCGGCTGTTCCAGGAGGGAACCGAGCTGGTTCAATGCTGCGCTAGACTGCTGAATGAGGCCGAGCTGCAAATCAGGAAGGTGATGACGGCCTCCGACGGCAGCCCGGTGGAAGGAGGGTTCAACGGTGAAATTTGAAAAACGGATGGAGCAGTATGTGCAGGGAATCGAGGAATATCTGAAAACCTGCTTTGATTTTTATGATTTTGAGCCGCAGAAGAGACTGTTCGATGCGGCCCGATACAGCCTGCTGGCCGGAGGAAAGCGGCTCAGACCGGTGCTGGTCTATGACTTCTGCCGGATGTGCGGCGGCGATTGGGAAAAGGCCACCGGCTTTGCAGCTGCGGTGGAAATGATCCATACATACAGCCTCATCCATGACGATCTTCCAGCCATGGATAATGACGATTTCCGCCGGGGGATCCCCACCAATCACAAGGTCTACGGAGAGGCTATGGCCATTCTGGCAGGAGACGCCCTGTTGACGGCGGCCTTCCATGAGCTGGTTCAGCCCCAGCTGGATGCGGAAACCAATCTCCGGGCCGTGGAGTGCCTGTCCCGGTGCGCCGGGGAGCTGGGGATGGTGGGCGGACAGGTTTTGGATATTATGAGCGAGGAACGGGAATGTACCGAGCAGGAGATCCTGAATATCCAGAGCCGGAAAACCGGAGCGCTGATTCAGGCCGCCTGTGTGCTGGGTGTTCTGGCCGGCGGCGGCTCCAGTGAGCAGGAGCTGGCGGCAATCGACTTTGCCCAGCATCTGGGATTGGCTTTCCAGATCCGGGACGATATGCTGGATGTGATCGGAAGTGCCGAAAAGCTGGGAAAGGCCGTGGGAACGGATCAGCAAAAAAATACCTTTGTGCGGCTTTACGGTCTGGAGGCCTGCGAGAAGCTGGTGAAGGAGCATACCGACGCCGCAGTGGAAGCGCTGGACGCCTTCTCCCATACCGGCTTCATGGAGGAGCTGGCCCGGAGCCTGACTGCCCGGGAGGCCTGATCGAATTTCAGACCCGTCCCATTCCAAAGAGAAAAGTGCATACAGAAGCGGCGTGACCGGGAGGCCACGCCGCTTTTTTGAGAGTTGGGGAAATTTCGGCTAGATTTGCAGGATCTTCAAAACGGAATGGGCGGCATTTTTGGGGTCTCCGTCCCGAATCGCCACGAAAAGCTGCTCGTGCAGCAGATCGATCTCCTGAGAGCTGTGCAGGGAGCTGCGGCTCCGTTCCTCGATCTGACTTTCCATATAGCCTGCCATGGACTCATACATATCAATCAGGATCTGATTGTGACAGGCCCGGGCAATGGCCAAATGAAAATCCAGATCGGCCTTGGTATGCTCCCGGAAATCGGAGGCCAATGCGCTGCGCTGCCGGAGCAGCATCTGGATCTGGGCCACATCCTGAGCGGTTCTGCGCTTGGCGGCCAGATGGGCAATGGTGACCTCAATGGAATTCCGGGCTTCGGCAATGTCATCCAGAGAAATACTCTGGTAGCGCTGTTCCAAATTGGCGGTAAAACGATTTTCGGCACAGACATAGGTGCCGTCGCCCTGCTTGACATTGAGCAGACCGGCCCATGTCAGTGACTGGATGGCCTCCCGGATGGTGTTGCGGCTGACCCCGAACAGCTCCATCAGCTCCGGCTCGGTGGGGATCCGATCCCCGACCTGATATGTTCCGGCGGAAATCAGCTCCTCCAGCCTGTCCGAAACCTGTCTGGAGAGAGAACGCCGCTGTAATAGATCTTTTCCCATATTCTTTTCTCCTGCGAACTACGGAATCCCCGTGTATGTTACGGATATGGTATCACAAATCCCAAAGATATACAACCATTGTTTCTGATTTCCGAAAATTGTTGAATCATGGGGGAAAATCTGGTATAATGCAGAGCATGAGGCAGAAAGGCGGGGATGAGCCGTGAGCTTACAGGACTATAATCAGAAATATATTCAAATGACGCAGACGCCGGTGGAACAGCTGATCCTCCGTCTGGCGGGGCCGTCCATTGTGACCATGCTCGTCACTTCCTTTTATAATATGGCGGATACCTTCTTCATCAGCCAGATCAGCACGGCGGCCTCCGGGGCCGTGGGTGTGGCCTTTCCCGTGATGGCGCTGATCCAAGCGCTGGGATTTTTCTTCGGACAGGGATCCGGGGCGGGACTTTCCCAAGCACTGGGGAGCCGGGACGAGGCCCGGGCCAGAGAGCTGTCCAATGTGGGGTTTTTCTCCACCCTGCTTTGTGCCTCCCTGCTGGCTCTGCTGGCCTATTTCTTTTTGCGGCCCTTGATTTTCCTTCTGGGAGCGACCGATACCATCTATCCCCACTGTGCGGCCTATCTGCGGCTGATCCTGCTGGGAGCGCCGCTGATGGCTGGTTCCTTTGTGCTGAATAATCTGCTTCGCTATCAGGGAAATTCCTATTTGGGCATGGTGGGCATCGGCATCGGTGCGCTTCTGAACATCCTGCTGGATCCCATCCTGATTTTTGGTCTGGAGCTGGGGATCGCAGGAGCGGCGCTGGCTACGGTGGCCAGTCAGGCAGTGGGCTTTGGCCTGCTGATCTTCCTCTGTAATACCAGAAGCGGTATCCCCATCTCTCTGCGGTTCTTTCATCCCTCAGCTCTGCATTATCAAACCATCACCCGTTCCGGTGTTCCGGCCCTCCTGCGCCAGAGCGTGGCCAGCATTTCCGTCATGATCCTCAATGTGTGCGCCCACCCTTTTGGGGACGCCGCCATTGCGGCCATGGCCATTGTGGGAAAAATCGCCCATTTTTCCAGCTCCGTCATGCTGGGGTTCGGGCAGGGATTTCAGCCGGTCTGCGGCTATAACTACGGCGCAAAGCTCTATGATCGGGTGAAACGTGGATATTTTTTCTGCGTGCGGTCTTCGTTTCTGGTGCTGGCGGGCTTTTCTGTGGTGGAATTTTTCTTTGCCCATGAGATCATCGGCGTTTTCCGCCGGGGCGATGCGCAGGTCATTGCCATTGGCGCAACGGCCCTGCGGCTGCAATGCCTGACGCTTGTTTGCAGCAGCGTCATCATTCCCAGCAATATGCTGCTTCAGGTCACCGGACGGATGGTTCCGGCCTCGCTGATCGGGGCCGCAAGGCAGGGACTTTTTCTGATCCCGCTGCTGTTCCTGCTGACGGAGTGGATGGGAATTCCGGGGCTGCAAATGGCCCAGCCGCTGGCGGACATCTGCGCCCTGCTGTTGACCCTGCCGCTGGTGCTGCCCTTCCTGAGCAGGCTGGACGATCCCTTTGAGCGGATGCCCGGAGCCAAAACCAAACATTAAAAGGAGCGCTTTTCCATGATTCGAGATGTGATGCACGACCCCATTTTCCTGTCCCGGAAATCTGCACCGGCCACGGCGGAGGATCTGCCGGTGGCGCAGGATCTGCTGGATACCCTTCAGGCCAATGCCGCCGGATGCGTGGGCATGGCTGCAAATATGATCGGAGTTTCCAAGCGCATCATCGCCTTTGACTGTGATGGCCGCTATATGCTCATGCTGAACCCGGAGATCATCAAGGCCTCCGGGCCGTATGAAGCGGAGGAGGGCTGCCTGTCCCTGCCCGGGAGCCGGAAAACCACCCGCTATCAGCACATCAAGGTGCGCTATCAGAACGAGCAGATGCAGCTGCGGCTGAAAAGCTTTGAGGGCTGGACGGCCCAGATCATCCAGCATGAGGTGGATCATTGCAACGGGATCCTGATCTGAGCGGCGGAAGGCTCCAGGATTTGACATAATTTTCGATCCGTGATACCATAATGCTGACTGACAGGAGGTGACATCCATGATTGCCAATTACCATACCCATACATGGCGCTGCAACCATGCGGAGGGGACGGAGGAGGAATATGTGTCGGCGGCGCTGGAACGGGGGCTTCAGATCTTAGGCTTTTCCGATCATGCGCCCTATCCCTTTCCCCCTCCCTATGTGTCCTCCTTCCGTATGAAAATGGAGCAGTACGGAGACTATATCCAGACCATTTCCGAGCTGAAAAGCCGATATGCAGACCGGATCCGGATCCATATGGGACTGGAAACGGAATTCTATCCGAAATTTTTCCCGGAGCTTCGGGCCTTCCTCCGGGATAGCCCGCTGGAATATCTGATCCTCGGACAGCACTACATCGGCAATGAAATCGAAGACCATTATTCCGGTGCGGTGACATCCGACCCGGCAGACCTCAAGGCCTATTGCCATCAGGCTATGGATGCCATGCAAACCGGCTGCTTTACCTATTTTGCGCACCCGGATCTCCTGCATTTTGTGGGAAAATCGAAGGATTACCGTAAATATATGGGAGAAATGTGCAGAGAGGCCCGAGCCTGTGGAATTCCTGTGGAAATCAACCTGCTGGGCGTTCGTCAGGAGCGCTGGTATCCCCATGAGGAATTCTGGGAGATTGCGGCGGAGGCCGGCTGTCAGGCTGTTCTCGGTATGGATGCCCATGCGCCGTGGCATATTTTGGAGCCGTACTCGGAGCAGGAGGGCATTGCGCTGGCCCGGGAGAAGGGCATTGCGCTTCTGCCGCAGGTAGAGCTGCGCCCGATTTTATGATCGGATGTACGGTATGGAAAAAACGCCCCTGAAAAGGGGCGTTTTTTAATGGAGAAGGAGCAGTCCTCACACATTGGACAGGGGGTCGGCCTCGCAGGTTTTCCAAAATTCCCGGGCGGCTTTCTCGTAGGAATCCTTTTCCACATAGTAGCTCATGCCGTGATCGGCCCCGGGGACAATCAGAAGCTGCTTGGGGCCGGCGCAGGCCTTGTAGTTTTCGTAGGTCATTTCCACCGGGACAAAGGTATCATCGGTTCCATGAACCAGAAGCACGGGGATTTTGGTGTTTTTCAGGGCCTCGGTGGTAGAACATTCCATGGGCCCCAGCTGGAGCTTGCGGCGGCACAGATCCTCAATATCAAACCGCCGGATGCCGTAGGACAGGTGGAGATTGTCGGTGGTGATATGCTCCCAGATGGCTTCGGCAGAGGTGAAGCCGCAGTCGGCGGCAATGCCCCGGACATTTTTCGGCAGATTCAGATTGGAGGCCATGAGAACGGTGGTGGCTCCCATGGAGACACCGGCCAGATAAATGGGGATCTGGGATCCGAATTCCCGGTTGAGCCAGTTGGCCCAGTCCAGACAGTCGTAGCGCTCCAGCATCCCAAAGCCCATATAATCGCCGCCGCTGTTATTCTGCCCTCTCTGCTCGGCGTAGAGGACGGTGCAGTTGGATTCCTCCCAGAAATCGGCGACCATGCCGAAATCCTGATCCCAAGAGGATCGCCAGCCGTGCATGGCCAGCACGATCCGCTGGGGGGCGGCACATTCCCGGAGGTGGCCCACCAGAGGGATCCCGTCATTGCTCTGAATCTCCACCCGACGGGTCTCGGCATTCCGCAGCTTTTCGGCAGCGATCTCAATATCCTGCAAGAACATTTCCTGATAGGGCGTTCCCCGGAGCTTCTGCCGGGATCTGCTGTTATCCAGAATACTTTTGGGCTTGTTGCGATCCAGCGCCACACCCATCATGTATTTGGTCAGTTTATGGGAGGCTGCGGCGGCAGCACTGACAGCGGCGGCAGCGGCTCCGACCTCCAGCCAGCGGCGAGTTGATTTCTTCATAGCGGTATCATCCTTTCTGCGTGGTTTGTCCAATCGGTGTTTGGACTATCGTTTCGGATTCTGGTCGGCAAAGGCTTCTGCCGCATTGACCAGAAAACAGGACTTTCCATGATCCTGACGAAGCATCAGCAGGACATAGGCAATGGTACCCAGCATACAGACAAATATATCCCCCATGGTGTCGGCCACTCCGGTGTCCAGCACGTGCTGGAGATCCCTACCCATGATGGGGGCCAGTGTGAATTCGCACAGCTCAAACATCCCGGCAACAGCCATGGATGCAAAAAACACGAACCAACGGGCCGTGGCGGAATTCTCCCCCTCGGAGCTGTGTCCCCGTTCCAGCATTCGGAAGAAGGCCAGCGCCAGCATGGAAACAAAGACGCCGGACAGGCAATGCACGATTTTGTCGTAGCCGGGCAGCCGGCGGTACACCGAGCCTGCGCCGCCCATGGTCCAGCTGAGGAAGGAGAACAGATAGACAAACAGCTCCATCTGGAATCCCCCGTTCAGGTGGAACAGACGGCGCAGCAAGGCGATCCCCGGAAACAGGATCAGGGTGCTGAGGAAGGTTGCGGCGGAGAACCAATCCCCTTTGACGAGGGAATGACCGCATAGAACCAGAGCGGAAAGCAGATAAAGAAATTTGACGATGCGCAGAGGCTTTTGGGTGTTCAGGTCGTCTGCAATGCGTATATCCATAGGAAACCTCCAGATTTGATTTCTTATTACTAGGCTAACATCCCATTTACAACCCAATATAAACTCAGAATAAACAAATGTTGAGAATTCAAAAAAGGCCCGCCTAACGGCGGGCCTTGCAGATTAGCGATTTTTGGGGAAAATACGGCGCCAGAAGGATTGGACGGTGGCAGGAGGCGCCTCGGGCTTGTCCTTGGGAGCGAAGGCTTTGGTGCTGCCAAAGACGATGCCGCCGATATAACCGGCAACGAGGCCGCCAATGGCTGCAAAAATCAGGCTGAGGATGACACGCAGGGGAGGATTGAAGCCGAAGGGGGCAATCAGACCGGGGATAGGGGAGGCAGTACCGGGCGCATTGTTGACAATTCCGAAAACTGCCGCAGACAGGCCGGCCAGACCGCCGCCGAAGAAGTTGGAGACGAAGATGGGGATGGGGTGTGCGGTGATGATGTGGGCCTGCGTCAGAGGCTCCAGCATCACGGCGATCACATTGGAGCGGTCACCGTAGTGCATCATCTTGAAGATCATGCCGTTGGTGAAGGAACCGCCGAAGCAGGCCACAGCGGCAATGCCCATGGGCAGCCCGGTCAGACCCAGCATGGCGGTCAGTGCCATGGAGCTGAGGGGAGAGGTGCAGGTCATTTTCATAATACCGCCCAGCAGGAAGCCCATGACCATGGGAGACTGGTTGGCGGCTGCGGTGATGGAATTGCCGATGATGCCCATGGCAGCACTGATGGCGGGGTCAACGGCGGTGGCGATGAGACGGGCCAGTGGGGCAATCGTCAGGGCGCCGAGGATCACATCCAGACCGGCAGGAAGATATTTTTCGATATAGGGGGAAACGAGGCCGATGATATAACCGGCGATGAAGCCGGGGAGGATGCCGAAGCCGCCGCAGGCCAGACCACCGACCAGAGCGTAAATGGGGCTGGCGCCCATGGAAATGGGAACCATGATGGCGGAGGCCACACCGGCCAGACTGCCGGAGGTTGCGCCGACGGTCCCGAGGAAGGAGATGCCCAGCAGATCACCGGTGATGTACTTATGGACAGCCTCAATCAGGAAGGAGGCAACAGCGGCGTCAGCCATGCCGGACATTGCCTTGGAGCCTTTGGGGAATTTCATGCTGAAGACGGAGAACATAGCCAAGGTCAGTAGTAAAAATCCCATTCCAATTAAAAGTGTTTTCATGCGTTCGTTTCCTTTCTTTCTTGCGATTCTCAAATGTGATGCAACAGAGCTTTGTTGACGGAGTGCCGTACTCCGATTTTTTGATGCATCCGAATGGAACTGCCTGTATCCATAGAAAAAGGGGAGAAATCGAAAATTTCATTCTGAAAATAACCGAATTTTCGAACCATTCGGACAAAAATCTTTTTTATTATATCTATTTTCAGGCAAGATGTCAATGCATATAAAAGTCGGAAAACAGAGAGAAAACTATCGCTATTCCACAATCGATATGTATATATTGCATAAATAGAAAAAATAAATCAGTGCATTTTAACGAAGAACGGTGGAGTACATCTGTCTATGTGAATTTTGGTAGATTTCAAAAAACAAACTTTTTTCAGAGAAAAAAGTTAAAAACAGCAAGATTGATAGTGGTACAAAATAAGTATAAAAAGATCAATATAAGATCGGGAAATCGTGCAGAAAGGGAATGGCCCTCCGGCCCGTATGGCAGGAAGCTTTCCGTCTTCTAAACCCATCCGCTCCCCAAGCCTTCCCTGTCGGACGGTAAAATATTCCAATAAAGCCCAGAAAAAACAGGAATTATTTCGTAAAAAAGATTGCAACTGGCGAAGAGGACTGATACAATGACAGTATAAACTGTTTGGGGGTGTCAGGATATGGCATATGATTTGAAGGAACCTTTGGTGATTGGGATCAGCTCCAGAGCGCTGTTTGATCTGGAACTGGAAAATCGGATTTTCGAGGAGCAAGGGGTCAATGCTTATGAAACCTATCAAGTGAACCATGAGAAGGACATCCTGCCGCCGGGACCGGCCTTCCAGCTGGTGAAGGCATTTCTGGAGCTGAATCGGCTCCATGAGGAGAAGCGTCTGGTGGAGGTCATCGTGATGTCCCGGAACAGTCCCAATACCAGCCTGCGGATCTTCCATTCCATCCGCCATTACGGTATGGATATCAGCCGTGCGGCTCTGACCGGGGGAGCGGACATTGCCCCTTATCTCAAGCCCTTTCAGACCGATCTGTTCCTGTCGGCCAATGAATCCGATGTGAAAAAGGCCATTGACAGTGATATTGCCGCCGGAACCATCCTGCCGGTGAATCTGCATCAGGAGGATGATCGGCCCATTGAACAGATTCGGATCGCATTTGACGGGGATGCGGTTTTGTTCTCGGCGGAGGCAGAACGGGTGTTCCGGCATCAGGGGATCGACGCATTTCTGGACAGCGAGGCGGAAAAGGCGGATATTCCGCTGGAAAAGGGGCCATTTGCCAATTTCCTCATGACCCTTGCCCATATCCAGTCTCTGTTCAAGGATCGGGAAAGCACCCCCATTCGGACGGCACTGGTCACATCCCGCAATGCACCGGCCCACGAACGGGCCATCAAGACCCTGCGGCAGTGGAATGTCCGGGTGGATGAGGCGTTTTTCCTGGGCGGCGTTCCCAAGACGGAGATCCTCTCCCAGTTCGGCGCTCATATTTTCTTCGACGATCAGCATATCCATGCGGATGCCGCCGCAGAGGTCGTTCCGGCGGCGGTGGTTCCCTATCGGGAGGGCGATGACCCGTCTCATTAGAAATAGAACAGGATTCCCTGCCGGGGCTGACTCCGACAGGGGATTTTTACGGAAAAAGGATGAATGTATATGAATCACAGAACCAATTTGTTAAGCGGAAATATCCTCCGGGCCTTGATTTCCATGGCGCTTCCCATTATGGCCACCTCCTTTTTACAGATGGCCTACAATATGACGGATATGATCTGGATCGGACGGGTGGGGAGCGGCTCGGTGGCGGCGGTCGGCGCCGCAGGGATGTTTGTCAATCTGTCCATGGGTATTACGGCCTTCCTCCGGGTGGGCGGTCAGGTCAATGTGGCCCATGCCTACGGTGCCGATCATCCAAAGCTGGCGGCAGAATATGCCCGGACGGCCATTCAAATGGCGGCGCTCCTGTCGGTTTTGTACGGGCTGGCGGTCTGCCTCCTGCGCAGACCCTTCATCGGATTTTTCCGGTTCACCAATCAGCAGGTCATCCATGATGCGGAAACCTATCTGCTGATTATGGGCATTTTTATCTTCTTCCATATCATCAATCCCCTGTTTACGGCGGTGGTCACAGCCACCGGAAACAGTCGAACCCCCTTTAAAATCAGCGCCATTGGCCTGTGCATCAATTTGGTGTTGGATCCGGTTTTGATTTTTGGACTGGGCTTTTTCCCGGCTATGGGGGTATTCGGTGCCGCAGCGGCTACGGTTTTTGCCCAGATGGTGGTTTTTGTGCTGTATCTGCTGTATCTGCAAAAGGATGAGCAGGTCTTTCGGCAGATGAATTTTCTGGCTATGCCAGACAGAGGCATTATGTCGGAGATCACCCGGATCGGACTGCCGGCTACGGTACAGTCCGTGATGTTCAATGGCATTTCCATGTGCATCGGGCGCATCATTGCCGCTTGGGGCGAGACGGCGATTGCGGTGCAGAAGGTGGGAATTCAGGTGGAATCCATCTCTTATATGTCCGCAGACGGGTTTGCTGCTGCTACCAATTCCTTCATCGCCCAGAATTACGGCGCAAAGCAGTACGACCGCTCCCACAAGGGCTATCGCACGGCACTGGTGGTCATGGGACTGTGGGGCGTGCTGACCACCTGTATTCTGGTACTTTTCCCGGCCCCGATTTTCCGGGTGTTCATCCCGGAGCCGGAGGTCATCCCTCTGGGGGTGGACTATCTGCGGATCTTGGGCTATTCCCAGTTCTTCATGTGTATGGAGATTTTGACCGCCGGAGCCTTTTCGGCCTATGGAAAAACTGTCCCGCCATCGGTGGTCAGCATCATTTTCACCTCTCTGCGCATTCCAATGGCTATCTTGCTGGGAAAAACGACACTGGGCCTAAACGGCGTCTGGTGGAGCATCAGCCTGTCCTCGGTGTTCAAGGGCGTCATTCTGGTAAGCCTGTTCGCAGGGTTTATGAGACACTTCAATCGCCGGAAAACCGCCGCTCCAGCTGCGGAGATATAAGATAATACGATGCAGACCAACCTGCCGCAGGACAAATTCTGCGGCAGGGAAGTACAAAACGGAACATTCGACGGGGATGCCGAACAGAAAATCAAAAAAGATGAAAAAAGGTGTTGACAAATGAAAACGGGCATGGTATTATATCTGAGCGCTCAAGAGAACGCAGAACAAAATACCGGATGAATCGATGAAGTTCGTCAAGAAACACTTCGAAAATCAAATTTTTTAAAAGAATTTGAAAAAAGTGCTTGACAAACGGAGAAACATCTGATATAATAAACAAGCTTAATCGCAACGGCGAAAAGCTTAAATCTGTACCTTGTAAATTGAATAACACAATGATAACTTTTTATCACCTTGGACAATTTATGGATTGTTTAAGCGAATAGCGAAATAAACAGCCAACGAAAATTCTTGAGTAATTAAGCTTAGAGTTAAATTATTCAAAAGATCGATTTTAAGAGCTTCGGCTCCTAAGATACTATTTTTTGAGAGTTTGATCCTGGCTCAGGACGAACGCTGGCGGCGTGCCTAACACATGCAAGTCGAACGGAACTCGGTGCTTCGGTATTGAGTTTAGTGGCGAACGGGTGAGTAACGCGTGAGAAATCTGCCTTTCAGTGGGGGATAACAGCTAGAAATAGCTGCTAATACCGCATAATGTCATTCGGGGGCATCCCTGAGTGACCAAAGATTTATTGCTGAAAGATGATCTCGCGTCTGATTAGCTAGTTGGCGGGGTAACGGCCCACCAAGGCGACGATCAGTAGCCGGACTGAGAGGTTGACCGGCCACATTGGGACTG